>ENA-UOOI01000448-UOOI01000448.1-fermentation-metagenome-genome-assembly--contig:-NODE-448-length-52747-cov-9.892337_pt1 | contig 52747 bp, 46 predicted proteins | sample MGYA00245779_ERZ724027 | MGnify/ENA primary metagenome ERZ724027 (study PRJEB28704, sample SAMN03018318) | fermentation metagenome | biome: anthropogenic terrestrial biome; feature: soil; material...
TTTAAGCGCTTACAGCCTCTTTGATGTTCTTCAACTGTCAAACTCAGGATTATAAATTGAATTCTTTTAGTTTAATTATAATGTTTATAATTTATATTGTCAATTAACTTTTATTTATAAAAAACTACTTTAACATAAAATTATATTTAGAAAAGTCGTTAAAAATGGCCTTGATTCAAGGGCCATCTTTAATTAGAATTATCTAAAATTATTTTTATTTCTTTCTTTTTCTTTGTTGTCGCGATTTTCAAATTTATTGTTATTATTGCGATTTTCAAATTTGTTGTCGCAATTATCTAACCTGCCATTTTCAAATCTGTTATTATTGTTTCTGTTTTCAAATCGATTATTTTCTCTGTTTTCAAATCGATTATTTTCTCTGTTCTCAAATCGATTATTTTCTCTGTTCTCAAATCGATTATTTTCTCTGTTTTCAAATCGATTATTTTCTCTGCTGTTGAACCTGTTCTTATCGTCTCTGTCATCACATTTGTTATCATTCTTATTTTGATAATTATTGTTCATTTGTTTCATCTGCTCCCTTAAGTTTTGTTGGCTGTCTAATTTAGCCTGATCTTCCCAATTGAATAACTTAATGTCGTTATCCAAATTTTTATTATTAATGTTATTAATGATCGATCACCTTCACAATTAATCTAGAAGCGTTACATTTGCTGCTTCTAATATATTATCTGCAATAGAGGAATATTTATTTATCCTATTTCTGTAAATTTGTTATTTTTTTTACAATTTTTAAATCTTGCAAAAGTGATACATAGCAATTCCTGCAGCTATTGTAAGATTAAGGGAGTCAATTCTGTTTGTATGCTTTATAAAAACACTTGTCCCCACAGATGAAAAACTTGAATCAAGGCCGGTAGACTCATTACCGAAAACAAGGGAAAAGGGTTTATAGTCGTTATGTTTAACATCTTTCAATGATTTGGCGCCATCTAACATGAAAGTATATATCCTGTGATTGTGAAATTTTTCCTTATAATTATCAAAATTTTCAAAATATTTAAAATTAATACTGAACAGTGACCCCATAGAAGCCCTTATAACCTTGGGATCAAACACATCAACTGCAGGGCTGACAATTGCCAGATCGCTTAATCCAAATCCGGTAAGGGTTCTTATTATTGTACCCATGTTGCCCATGTTGCCGGGATTAACAAGAACTATATGGGAGCATCTGTCATTTAAATTACAATCGTATTTAGAAAATACCCCCACTACATAATTATTTTCCCTGGGGCTAATACGGTTAATCGCTTTATCATTAACTTCAGTATTAATATTATATCTGCCGCAAAGCTTAAATATATCTGAATCCGACTGAGATTTGTAGCGGGAACTGACCAAAACTTTTACAACCTTATCCGGCTTTGCCCGTATTAACTCTACAGTTGGAAATATTCCATAACTATAGGAATAACTGAAATTTTTTTTATATGATTTTATCTCCATCTTAATCTCCTAAAACAGTCCTACAGTCTTCATGAAAAATATAAACAGGAAAATCGTAAACGGGCTGAACAAGGTGGTAATAAAGACCAGTTGCCCTGCCAATTCGTAATTGCAGTCATATTGTTGAGCCATTGTATAACTTGAAACAGCCACAGACGGTGAAACCATACTGAACAGAGCTCCCAGTTCAACCCCCCTGTATCCTAACGCAACAGAAATCACCATTACAATTGTCGGCAAAACTACCAGCCTTACTATTGATACGGGAACAATATATTTTAAATTATTTCTAATATTACCTACTTTTATATCTCCGCCAAGAACCATCAAGGCAAAAGGCGTTGCCGTCTTTGCAACTTGCGATATTGTTTCCTCCATGAAAACAGGCAGCTTGATTTTTAAAAGTGAAACAATGATTCCAAGCAATGAACCAATAATCAGCGGGTTTTCTACAATTCCTAAAAATGTTTTTTTAAAATCACTTTTATCATTAGAATACCAGTCCAAGATTATAACAGCCATAAAATTGTAAATTGGTATTATTATTGCTACAAGAGTTGTAACAACAGCTAAATTTGATTCGCCAAATATATTTGAACTTAAAGGTACTCCGAAAAGTACAAAGTTACTTCTGTAAATACCTTGAATTATAACTCCCCTGTTACTGTTATCTTTCACTAATCTGGGAACTATTATAAACATTATTCCAATAGTGCCCAATACTATGCATACAGCAAATAAAATTAATTTTATATTGACTTCATCAGCTATTTGGCTTTTATATATATTATTAAATATTAATGTGGGAAGTAATGTTTTAAATGCAAAGTTATTTCCCTTATCAAGGAATTCTTTGTCAAATATTTTTATTTTACGCAGGAATGTTCCAAGGCACATGAGCAGGAATATTGGTAAAACAACATTTATTGAAAATATTAAATTTTGCACTCCATATCCTTTCTTATAATTCCGTCAAATACGCATACATCAATTTTATTGTGCTTTCAATACCGTCAACATGTGTTCTTTCCATTCCGTGAGAAGCATGAACCCCCGGTCCTATAAGGCCTCCTCTAATATCATTCCCTCCTCTTAGAGAAGCAGATACATCCGACCCGTACATAGGATATATATCCACAGCATAATTTAATTTATATTTTTCAGCCAATTCAATCAATCTGCCTGTTATATCATAGTCATAAGGACCGGAACTGTCTTTGGCACAAATTGAAACATCCTGTTCAGTACACGACAAATCAAGTCCGACACACCCCATATCAATTCCCAAAAGCTCATCAATATCCTCAGGAATGCTTGAGCAGCCATGTCCTACTTCTTCATAGGATGATACTATTATCTTTACTTTGTACTTAGGCCTTGTACCAAGCCTCTTAAACATCTCCATAAGGCTTAAGGCACATGCTGTTCCTGCCTTATCGTCCAAGTATCTCGACTTAATAAATCCCGAAGACGTAATCGTAAATTTAGGTTCAATAGAAATGAAATCTCCCGTATATATTTCTAATCCTGTCACATCTTCCTTGTTTTTAACTTTCTCATCTAACCTCACCATCATGTTTTCTTCGTCCCTTTTCTTTTCCTTAGCGTCAGGATAAACATGAGCAGAAGGCGAAGTCGAAAGCACCGTGCCCGTATATATCTTCCCCTTTCTCGTATGAATCTTGCAATATTCTCCGTCCAGAGTGGGAAACATATTGCCTCCTATGGTAGTGATTCTGATTGTTCCGTCGGAATTGACCGATCTGACCATTGCTCCGAGAGTATCTACGTGTACAGGAATTCCAATACAGTAACTGTTATCAGCACCTTCTATTTCAATTATCCTGTTTCCCTTTTTATTCTTCTGGACTTTGAAATCATATTCTTCACATATTTTTTCTATATACGACATAACATCTTTGCAATACCCTGTAGGACTGGGGATATTTATAATTTCTTCTAACAGCCTCAGGGTATAATCCATATTTGTTTCAAAATTCATTGGTACCTCCAAATAAAATATTCAATTAAAATTATACTACTAATCCCTTTGGCAGTACAAGTATATCTACAAAAATCCATATTTAATTTCATATAAAATCCAAAATAATTTTAACCGTCACTATAACAATTTTCGACATTTAACACAAAAAGAATCGGCAGACACAAGACTATTATATACTTTTGATTGATTATATTGCATATTAGTTATTTTAAATATATAATTGTACAATAATAATGCACATAGCAAACGAGCGGAGGGTATTTATGGAAAATTTAAAATTAAAAGATTTTTTGGATTATAAATTTTTATCGGGAATAGAGTTTTCACCTGATAAGAATTACGCAGCTTTTGTGGTTCATGCTTCGGATTATGAAGGCAATAAATATTTGTCAAATATATGGGTTTATAATTGTCTAACTGCAAAATACGGGAAATTGACAAGAATGAATAACGAAAAATCTTTTATATGGTTAGACAATGACACAATTTTGTTTCCTTCACTAAGAAATGACAATTTAAAGGGAAAAATAGAAAAAGGAGAACACTGGACTGTTTTTTATGCCATCAACATACATGGAGGAGAAGCATACGAGTATATGAGAATTCCCATGAATGTCAACGGAATTAAAAAAATAGCCCAGGAGAAGTTCCTAATAACAGCCGAATATTACCATTATGGTATCAACTTACATTCTCATAATGGCAAAGAAAGGGATAAAGCAATTGATATGATTAATGAAAGTAAAGATTACGAAATTCTGGATGAAATACCTTTCTGGTCAAACGGCCGTGGATTTACAAATAAAAAAAGAAACAGGCTTTATTTATTTGATAAGGAAACTAATGACATTGTATCTATTTCAGACAAATTTGAGAATATTTCGGTAACAAGTGTCAGAGACGGAAAGGCTCTTTACATATCTGATAATTACACCAATAAACTTGAGCTTACGAATGAACTTTATCTATATGACCTCTATTCCGAAAAAGCTACCCGGCTTGTTAAGGAAGACAAATTTTCCATAGATTTTGCCGAATTTGTGGGAGATGAGATTATATTTGCCGCTTCGCCAATGGAATCACACGGTTTAAATCAAAATCCGGATTTTTATAAATTAAATAATGGAAAAACAGAACTGCTGTGCCGCCACGATTTTGGAATGCATAATTCGATCTCATCTGACTGCCGCTACGGTGAAGGAATTGATCACAGAGCTTTTGACAATTGCCTTTACTTTATTTCCACCGAAAATAAAAGTTCTTTCATCAAGAAACTTTCATTGGACGGAAAAATAGAAAAAATTACCGGTGACAACGGTTCGGTTGACTCTTTCGATATCAGCAGCGAAGGAATTATTTTTATCGGACTCAGGGGAACCAGGCTTCAGGAAGTTTATAAGTTTATAGAAAAAACTGAAAAACGAATAACGAAATTTAATGAAAAAATAATAGAAACAAAAAATATAATAAAACCCGAACCTTTGGAATTTATCAATGACGGCACAAAAATAAAAGGTTATATACTAAAGCCGGTCAATTACGATGAAAATAAACACTATCCGGGAATATTAGACATCCATGGGGGACCTAAAACAGCTTATGGTGAAGTTTTCATCCATGAAATGCAGTACTGGGCTAATGAAGGTTATTTTGTATTTTTCTGTAATCCCAGAGGCAGTGACGGAAGAGGAGACGAATTTGCAGACATTAGAGGAAAATACGGCACAATTGATTATGACGATTTAATGAAATTCACTGATTTTGTTCTTGAAAAATACCCTCAGATTGACAAATGCCGAATCGGCGTTACAGGAGGATCCTACGGAGGTTTCATGACAAACTGGATTATAGGGCATACGGACAGATTTAAATGTGCCGCATCCCAAAGAAGCATTTCAAACTGGATTTCCAAATTCGGTACAACGGATATCGGATACTATTTCAATGCAGATCAAATGCTTTCAACTCCCTGGGACAATGTAGAAAAAATGTGGTTCCATTCACCACTGAAATATGCAAATCAGGCTGTAACACCTACACTGTTCATTCATTCGGAGGAGGATTATCGCTGCTATATTGGTGAAGGATTGCAGATGTTTACCGCACTGAAATATCACGGCGTAGACGCAAGGCTCTGTATGTTCAGAGATGAAAACCACGAGCTTAGCAGGAGCGGAAAGCCAAAACACAGGACCAGAAGACTGGAAGAAATTATAAATTGGTTCGATAAATATCTGAAATAAGCATTTGACAGCCCTTTTATTATCAAGTCAGACATGCAAAAACTTCCCGAAAAACCGGGAAGTTTTGAAATGTACTATATCTGCAATTAACAATGATCTCCTATTCCACCTGTTTTGTCACAGCTGCAGAACAAAACTACCAACAACAAGAAGAAGAATAACAGGCTGTCACTATCGCCAAATCCTCCTGCTCCGCCTATTCCGCCTATTCCGCCCAGAAATCCATCATCTCCGCAGCAGCATGCAATAATTACTAAAAGCAAGAAGAAGAATAATAAGCTATCTCCACCGTCTCCTAACATATTGTTAAACATATAGAACCTCCTAAAGTTATTTTTTCTATATATTATTCATAGCAGCAATTAAATGTTACTTTATTATTAATAATCATTTAATGATTTTAAAAAGAAAATAATTTTATTCATAAATGTATTGTCTTTATTGCTATAATCATAGGCTGCATATTTATTATAGCCCCTAGAACTTTCTTCGTCGTAAAAATCTTTAAACCTGTATTTATTTAAATAGCTTTTAACATATTTCGCATCATCCATCATTTCAATTAAGTATTTTTTTGTGTTCTCATCAATATACGAGTTATTTGACAATCTGTTTAAAGTATATATTACTTCAATCATGCCATTAATTTTGTCATACACATTTCGATCATACTGCCTTTCGTCCACATTAACCACCCCTGGAGTTTCGTTTATTAATATTATATAATCATTATATGAATAAATATCTACAGTTGCCAACAAAAACTGTCGTTATGTTCAATAAAGGGGCCACAAAAAATGTTTATTTTTTTTAAGGTTTAATATATAATACTCATATAAACTATTATTAGCAGAGGTATTTATAATGAGATCATTCAGCAATATTATTATAATAGCACTTATAGGTTTGTTTTCATCTACGTATTTGTTTAATCTTTCTCCGGTTGATTATAGGGGAACAATTGACATCGAAACACCTAAGGATACAAGCACCTTGAGTTTGGAGACAAAAGAAGACTATTTGTTGAATCCGGAATCAGTCACCATAAATCATATATCAACAAATGAAGAAATAGTGAAAAGTACATCCGACAGCATTTTCACACTTGATGTGTATCAGGGAGATACTTTGGTAAAGGAAGGCTTAAATGGACTTGAACTTGTATCTCCATCAGTTGATATGACAATCTCTGTAAACGAGGATAATCCTATTGTTACTACATTAAATATCAGTCAAAAGAAATTAGGACTTACAGATGGAGCATACAAATTTATTTTTAATTCAAATTTAATTTCTTCTTCAGACAAATCCTCGGTATCGGTAAATGTTACATATGACACGAGCGGAAGCTACTACTCTGCAACAAACCAGGCTATACCGGGCAAAAAAGGCTTAACTCTGTACTTTACTACAGAAAACTCCGATACTCTAATTCCGGTGACACGTTTTGTTGTTGAAGACAAATCTATAACAAGGATGGCAATTGAACAACTTCAAAATGGGCCTTTGAACAGCAAAATGAAGTCAGTAATAAAGGATGTTACAAACACAACCTATAACAATGGAAATGTTGTAATTGACCTGCCAAGTTCATATACAGACTACAACAATGACAGCACAGAAGCTCTGCTTGCGTATCAATCATTTGTAAAAACAATTTTCGATGTTGATAGATACTGGCCTATTTACAACGTTTCATTTACTGTTGACAGAGAAAAACCTGAAACATATTTTCACGGCCTTAAAAGTGAAGATATAAGTGCTCTACCAAATAAAGAAAGAAATTACATGCTTTATATGGCTTATAAATTAGATGACAGATATTATCTGTTCGGCTATGAAGCAGATATTGAAAAGACAGGAATTAATGAAAATGATACAATAGAATTAAAGGCGCAAAAATTGTTTGATGCATACAATAATACGAATATTACTTACGGTATAAAACCTATACCTGAAGATGTATCGTTAAATAGTGCAAAAGCCCAAGGGACAACACTAATATTAGATTTTAACGACAAATTCTTGAGTGCATATAAAGGAAAAAATGATTTAAAACAAATGATGATTGAATCTCTTATTTATACATTCACATCAATCCCGGAAATTGACAGCATTAAAATAACCGCCAATGGAGAAGAATTGAAAAATTTTGTGAATTTCGACGATGGGAGAGACATAACAAAAGAACTGTATCCACCTGAATTTATCAATCCGGAAGTTGTGGAGGAAAATTAAAGAAGGAGGCCAAAATGAACGGCTTTAGAAATTTCATGATCGGGAGATACGGAACCGACCAATTCACTTTAGCATTGCTTATTGCAGGCATGATACTTACTTTTATCGGCAATGCCTTTAAACTGAAACTCTTAACGATGTTTACCTATGTAATATTTCTTGCATGTGTATACAGGACAATGTCAAGGAATATTACGGCAAGGCAAAAAGAAAATAATACATTTCTCAGATATTGGAACCCTTTAAGATCATGGTTCAAAACAAAGTACAATATTGTAAAATCAAGCAGGAATTATAAATATTTTAAATGCCCCAAGTGCAAACAAGAACTTCGTGTTCCAAGAGGAAGAGGAAAAATTGTTGTAACGTGTCAAAAATGCAACACTAAATTCATTCAAAAATCATAAAAAAAACCGGCGAAGATATCGCCGGTTTTTTACAATCAACACTTTACGTCATTACCCAAGGACGTATGTTTAAATACTTCCATAAAAGCAGCAGCGGTAATTATTCCTACAGTTGACTGAACTGCGTTCCCGGGTATCTCACTAATTGTCGATACAAAACTTCCTACCATGACAGAACCTACCACATAATAGGCAATTATTTGCCATATGCTGCCAATTACCGCGCCTACGGCCCACTTGTGATTCATACTGTTGGGAAGCCTTTCAATAGTAAATCCCATTATCAGTGACATTATTCCTTTAATTATGAATGAAGGCATTGCATAAAAACTATAGCCTCCTATAATATCAGCCAGTGCAGCCCCAATTGCTGCTGCCCATGCTCCGTCCCTTTTGCCCAACAAAAGCACAGCGATAAATATAAATCCGTCTCCTAAATGAATATATCCATTTGTTACAGGCGAAGGAATCCTTATTATAAATGTAGCAACACAAATTAATGCTGCAAATAATGATGCATAGACCATTTCCTTAACTTTCTTATCTTTCATATTCATCACCACCATTATATAAAAAACTTATTATTCTTTATCTTAATTATATATTAAACTGTACTCTTTAAAAGATACAGTTTAATACTTTATATAGATGACAAAAGAAAAAATAATTACATGAACCACAAAAAATTCTTAGGCACATACCTAAGAATTTTATTTTTATTATTTATTAATTTGTTATCTGCTGCCAATATTATAATTTTAATGCCGTGCACCCTCTTTCGACGTTATATCACAGGCCTGTTCAGTCAGCTGGCTCCAAGCCCGGCACTCTCACGACACACAAAGTTATCTGCTTACTGCTGCTTCCTTCCGGACCTGACAGGGTTCACAGGACTTTATTGCGCAAGACCGGGTTGTCAACACCACCTAAAAAACCAGGTAGCTACAATATAAGCCTCTGAGAGGGAATTCCACCTTGCTACAGCGGATTGCAAGTACAGGGCACCGCTACCTCCCCGTGTAGCACAGCATAAAGAATGATAACATAAATCAGATTTAGTGTCAATGTAAATTATTTGCAGGATTACAGCTGTTAAAATTTAAATTCTATGGACAGTTGCCAATAAATAAGTTAAAATAATGCTTAATAAATTAAGTTTGAAAGAAGGGATTTAATTGAACGCCAATATTACAAAAGAAGAAGCATGGTCATTGCTGAAAGAATACAACAAAGAAGAATTTCATCTGAACCATGCAAAAACAGTAGGATTTGTAATGGAGTATTTTGCAAAAAAATTAGGATATGAGGATGAAGCTGAATTCTGGGGAATTGTAGGGATATTGCACGACCTGGATTTTGAAATGTACCCTGATGAACATTGCATAAAGGCACAGGAAATATTAAAAGAAAAGGGTATCAATGAAAAAATAATTCATGCAGTTGCAAGCCATGGATATGGACTTACGTCGTCAACGATAAAACCTGAGCACACAATGGAAAAAATATTGTTTGCTGTAGATGAACTAACAGGACTAATCGGTGCGGCGGCACTGATGAGGCCGTCTAAAAGTGTCTCCGACATGACCGTTAAATCCTTGAAGAAAAAATTTAAATCAACCAGCTTCGCCGCAGGATGTTCAAGAGATGTAATTAAACAGGGGGCAGACATGCTTGGATGGAAATTAGACGAATTATTTCAGCAAACTATTCTTGCAATGAGAGAATATGAAAAATTTGCTGCTGCATAGAATACGCAACAACAAATCACACATAATTAATTTTTGCCGGCTGCCAATGCAGCCTTTTTGTGTTTTTTGATTTTATTTTTGACTGCAGTAAATATTAAACAAGATATTACAGTAATCGGTATAACCGTTACAAAATAAATCAAAAGTCTCTTAGTTACAGACAATATTCCATGACTGTTTGTATACAAAATTGCCATGGTCAATATCAAGGGATGCATTAAATATATATAATACGAAGCTTGTCCAAATAATTTAATAAAACTGTAAATACTTTTTAACATTTTACACATAATTAAGCCCATTCGATATACAAACAGCACTGAAAAAACAGAAAAAATAAACCAAGAATATATATAAATCGGCAGACCGTAATAAGTCGTAGCTGCATACGCCAATGAAGAAGCAATATATCCTACAACAATTAAAACCTTATTTCTTTCTGTCCAGGAAATAAATCTATCATGCTCCATTGTTACATATATTCCAAGCATATAAAAAACCATATACTTTAAAAATATCCTGTCTGAATTCTCAAATGTCATATATCTCGCACATAATGCCGTAATTACTCCGGAAGCAATAAGAATGAGCTCCTTTTTATCCGATTCTTTCAATATTTTATAAAATACCGGTCCCACAATATACATTTGCGTAATCATTATAACGAAATAAAGGTGGTAGGACATTTTTCCCCAAAGAACTTTCTCAGTAAAATCGGCAATGTTAAATACATATAAACCAAGTTTTATATAAATTGCATAATATATTAAGCACCATACAAAATATGGGACAAGTACTCTGCCGAGCCTTTTTTTAAGGTATGGGAAATACTCAAATTTCCTTTTCTTATAGCTGAAAAAGCTCGTAACTCCGCTTAAAAAAGCAAATACAGGAGTAGTAAACTTAAAGCTTCTGTTAATAATTAATGTAACTATATGAGGAAAACTCCCCTGAATGTAATCGGTAACACCGTTTGCTGTTATATGCACAACCATTACAGCTAAACAAGCGATAAATCTCATATAATCAAGTTCATAAAGCCTGTCTTTTTTTTGTTTATCGGCAATGTTCACGCCTGCAGATTGAATCATTTAATCACACACTTTCTAACCAATATAGTGTCTAGTTTACCACAATATAAAAATATTTTCAATTGGAAATATTTTATTCCCAACTTTGCTTTATTAATTAAACAAACGTTTGTAGTTAAAGTATATTATATGAAAACTAATTTGTCACAAAGCAATTTTATGATTAAGGTATAAATAAAGTGTGTTAAAAGAATGAAATAAAGCATTTAAAATTAATTCAAATTTTCATTTTTAATCTGTCTAAGTAAATAAACATATTTTTTTTCAGCCGCTTTTACATTATAAATTGCGTAATCTACCAAATCCGGTTCAGACACATTTTCAAATATGTTTTTTGCATCTTCCCATTCTTTTCTGGCATTTTCTAAATTAATATATAATTCATTTTTATCATCTGCATTTTTGGGGTTTTTAAAATTATCTATAATATTTTTTAAACTTAATTCCTTATTATTTAAAATACTGCTCATAGAAAAAACCTCCTATCTATATTATTATAGACACAAGGTTCCTTTTTATTCATAGTATTCCAAAAAATAATTCAAATATTTTTACATTTCTCTCCTGCCTTCCAAGGCTCTCATGAGTGTAACCTCATCGGCATATTCTATATCACCGCCTACAGGGATTCCATGGGCTATACGGGTAGTTTTAATACCAATGGGCTTTATTAGACGTGATATGTAAACTGCCGTTGCTTCTCCTTCAATAGTAGGATTAGTAGCCAGTATTACTTCCGACACATCTGTATTAAGCCTCGTAATCAGGTTCTTAATATTAATATCATCCGGTCCTATTCCGTCAAGAGGCGCTATCGTACCGTGGAGTACATGGTAAACACCCTTGTACTCCTTGGTACGTTCCATAGCTGAAATATCACGTACATCCTCAACAACACATATGATTGAATGGTCTCTTCTCACATTACCGCAGATATTACAGGTGTCACTTTCTGTATAATTCCCACATATTTTGCAACATTTTGTAAGTTTTTTTGCATTTACAATTGCTTTTGCAAGTTCTGTCACATCACTGCCCTTCATGTCCAAAATATGAAAGGCAAGACGCTGAGCCGACTTCCTTCCTATTCCCGGAAGTCTTGCAAGCTCTTCTATTAATTTTGTAATTGGCGGTGTATATTGCTCCATTATTACAGCCCCGGAATATTTAATCCGCCAGTAACTTTTTTCATTTCATTTTCAGTCATTTCATCTGCTTTCCTAAATGCTTCGTTAATAGCAGCCACTATCATATCTTCAAGCATTTCCACATCATCTTTATCCACTACCTCCGGATTTATTTTAACTTCTGTCAAAGCTTTTTTTCCTGTTACTTTAACTTTAATCGCTCCACCGCCTGCAGTTGCTTCAACTTCTTTTTGCTCAAGTTCTTTCTGCATATCTTCCATTTGTTTTTGCATTTTTTGAACCTGTTTCATCATATTACCTTTATTCATATTTCCGCCGCCGGGTATTCCCATCGGCATTCTTCTGCCTTTGCTCATTTTTAATCCTCCTGTTTAAATTCAACTATTTCTTCGCCAAATTCTTTTTTTAAACCTTCATATACATCTTCCATTGTCTGTTCAGGCTTATCTGATTTTTTATTTTTTTTTACAACAAATTCAATTTCACAATCTTCATTTAAAATGCCGCTTAATATTTTTTTGAATTGTAATTTGTTTTTAGGCTGATTTGCAGCATTGATATGAAAAGTAAACTTAGGATCAAATTCAAATACGATTTTTTTATTTGATACCTCTTTTAACTTTGATTCCCTGATGATTGCTTGAAGGCCTGCATTTTCACTTCTTACCTTTTTAAGTATAGACTGCCATCCATTAGCTATCTCATTTTTGATTTCTTCATCACTTTTGTTTCCGTATGTCCTATTCTTCTCCGTCTCTGGTTCCGAAGTTTGTCGATTCTCGACTGTTACAGCATGCTCCTGCATTTTTGTTTCATGTTGAGCAACATCTATAGTTTTTTCAGGTTCATATTTTTTTACAACGGGTTTTCCTGAATTATTAATCTTACTGAATCCACTATTTTTAATATTGTTCTCAAGTTCTTCAATTTTTCTTGAAAGTTCTTTTATACTTGAACTGTTCTCAGATCGAAGCAGTTTTATCAACTTTGTTTCCAGCATAACTCTTGGATTCAATGCCCTTTTGCATTCCAACTGAGCGTCCGAAAGCTCTTCTATTACATTTACAAGATCATCTACAGGAATCTTGCTGCTTGTTTTTTTAAGCTCTTCCGCTTCTTCCTCGGATATTCTAATTATGTTATCAGTTGAACCTGTTGTTTTAACTATAAGCATATTTCTGAAACACATTATTAGCTCATCTAAGAAAATCGTAATTTCTTTTCCCATATTTAATATATTGTCAACCAGCAGCATTGTATTTTTAATATCTTTGTCAATTATGTAATCGGCTGCTTTCGCAACTACCTGATAATTAACTGTTCCAAGCAAATCCATTACAGTTTCGTAATCAATTTTGTCATTAAAAGAAACGCACCTGTCCAATATGCTTAAAGCGTCTCTCATTGCACCTTCTGAATTGGCCGCTATAAGTTTAAGTGCCTTTTCCTCATATTCTATACCAATTTCGTGGCATATCTTTTCCATATTTTCTACAATTACAGAGGATTTAATTCTTTTTAAATCAAATCTCTGGCATCTTGACAATATTGTAGCCGGTATTTTCTGAGGTTCGGTAGTTGCAAGTATAAACAATAAATGATCCGGCGGTTCTTCAAGTGTTTTAAGAAGAGCATTAAAAGCACCTTTGGAAAGCATATGCACCTCATCTATAATGTAGACCTTATACTTGCTTTTTACAGGCAGAAATTGTACCTTATCTCTCAATTCCCGTATATCTTCAACTCCGTTGTTTGAAGCAGCATCCATTTCAATTACATCCATATTAGTCTCGTCCAATATGCTTTTACATATTTCACACTCATTGCATGGATTACCATCATGATTATCAAGACAGTTTACCGCTCTTGAAAATATCTTTGCCGTAGATGTCTTGCCTGTTCCTCTAATGCCGCTAAAAAGATAGGCATGGGCAATGTTCCCTGTCAATATTTGATTTTTCAGCGTCCTTGTAACATGCTCCTGACCCAGCACATCATCAAATATTTTAGGACGAAATTTTCTATATATAGCTTGATGCGACAACTCGCTCACCTGACCTTGCGGTAATTTTTATTAATTATAGCACATTCTTTTTTATAAGGCAATCAAAAAGCACTCTTATGAGTGCCGATGAAATCCATTTATCTATCTATGTAGTACCGAACTGTAATGTAAAGCATATAAAATGCTGAACTCGCTATTAACATCAAACATAATAACAATAATATATTATCCATTAAAATCACGACCTCTGAAATTAGTATTTATATAATAGACGTTTGTGATAATAAATAAGTTTCATAAATTTAAAAATTTATTTTCATTTTTCGGGCAAATAAACCATCTCCAGTAGATGTATTTTATAGCAAACTTCTTTTTGAGACTGAATTTAAAAAATAAGATGTACAATCTCTTTCTGTCAGCTGTAATCTATGGTAAAATAAACAATGTCAAAATAAGGAGGAGAAAATGTATATTAAACAAATCAGGGACCTGACTGTAATAGATTTTGATGAAAGCAGGTATCTTGGTGTTTCCTGCGATTCCTGCGGCGGGATAGGTCTTAAGGAACAAGATGTTATAAAGGCTTCGCCTCAGCTTACAGCTTACCAAACCGGAAAAGTTGCACTTGCCGAGCTCATGAGCATGGGATTTACTCCAATAGTCTTAGCAGATGCTCTGGCAGTTGAAATGAACGATACAGGAAAACAACTTATAGAAGGATTTAATTACTTGTTATCAAAACTTAAAACAGCCAAGGTTAAATTGACCGGAAGCACCGAGGAAAATATCAAAACACTCCAAACTTCAATGGGTGTTACCTGTATAGGTATATGCGACAAAAATAAATTAAAATATAAGAAAACCTCTAAAGGCGATATATGCATACTTCTGGGACTACCTCTCGTAGGAAATGATGTTGTAAAATATCCCCACAAAATATTGGATATTGATGATTTTGAAAAACTATTGCTTTGCAATTTCATAAAAGAAATGGTACCTGTGGGATCAAAAGGAATAGCTGCAGAACTGGACGGACTGTGTAAATATAACAAACTGAACTTTAAGTTCAGAAAAGATATTTACGTGAATTTAGAAAATTCGGGAGGCCCTTCATGCAGTTGTATTGTTACAGCAGATAAAAAACATGTAAACATAATAAGAAATTTAGTCAACAAGCCATTTGAGATTTTAGGTAATTTTTATTGATCATCCGAAGATTGGATATTTTTTATAATATAAAAACAAAAAGAGCAAGCCTTGCACTATGATGCAAAAAGTTTGCCCAAAAATTGTCCAAAATTACTTTTGGAAAATTAATCCATGCCGTATTTCTTTTTAAATCTGTCAACTCTTCCGCCTTTGTCAACATACTTTTGTTTTCCTGTAAAGAAAGGATGGCATTTTGAACATATATCAACTTTGATTTCGTCCAATACTGAACCGGTCTCAAATGTATTACCGCATGCACATTTAACAGTAACAGTTTTATAATCTGGATGTATTCCCTTTTTCATACTGTTCACCTCTTTCTTATCTATATTAATTAATTAGTATCAATTCATTTTACGATTATATCACAAGGAAAAATATATTACAATGTATTTTTCATATTTTTTTATTTCCCGCTAAAGAACCTAAAATCTTATTTTATAGATCGTTCCTTGTTTTTTCAATATTTGATAAATGAACTGATGATTGCTTTATAAACTCTTCATTGTTCTTGGTTTTTACTAAACCGTCTATTAAATTTTCCGTAACGTCCGCCAAAGGGAAATTGCTCATGGCTTTTCTAAGCTGCCATATTGTCTGAAGTTCTTCGGTATTTAATAAAAATTCTTCTCTTCTGGTACCTGACTTATTAATATCTATTGCAGGAAAAATCCTCTTTTCAGAAAGTTTCCTGTCCAGGTGAATTTCCATGTTGCCTGTACCTTTGAATTCTTCAAATATCATATCATCCATACGACTTCCCGTTTCTATTAAAGCACTTGCCAAAATTGTCAGGCTGCCGCCATTTTCAATATTTCTTGCTGCACCGAAAAATCTCTTTGGCCCATACAATGCCCCCGGGTCAAGACCTCCTGACAGCGTCCTTCCTGTTGGTGTAATAGTAAGATTGTAAGCCCTTGATAGCCTTGTAATGCTGTCCAAAAGGATGACTACATCCTTTTTTTGTTCAACGAGTCTTTTTGCCCTTTCCAAAACCATTTCAGACACCTTAATATGATTCCTTGGAAGTTCATCAAAAGTAGAATAAACTACGTCACCTTTAACTGAACGCTTCATGTCTGTAACTTCTTCGGGACGCTCATCTATTAGAAGCATAATAATTTCAATTTCAGGATAGTTTTCTGAGATGCTGTTAGCTATATTTTTTAGAATTGTCGTTTTTCCTGCTTTAGGAGGAGCAACAACCATACCTCTCTGTCCTTTTCCTATAGGTGCAATTAGGTCTATCAATCTCATTGTTATATTAATGGGTGAATTTTCAAGCTTGATTCTTTCATTGGGATAAATAGGGGTGAGTGTGTCAAAATCTTTTCTTTTTCTTGCCAATTCAGGATTTTCATCATTTACCTGTTTAACATACAATAGAGCTTTGAATTTTTCGCCTTGCTTCGGTGGTCTTGTTATACCAGTAATCTTGTCTCCGGTTCTCATATGGAACCTTCTTATTTGTGAAGGGGATATATAGACGTCTTCATCACTAGTCAGATAGTTATTAGTTCTTAAAAATCCGTAGCCATCCGGGTGAGACTCCAAAATTCCTGTGACCTTTACGGCGTCTTGACCGCTTGATTCAATTTCCTCAACTATTTTTCCCGGAAGTTTTGAAATGTTAATATCTTCTGTTTTGTTTTCAAAGTTTTCTAAGTTTTTTGCATGTTCCGTTAATTTAGTACTATCAATTTCATCTTTTTTTTCTTTTTCTGCAACTTCATTTAATTGATTTCCGGTCTTTTTATCCGGATTATCATAATAATTGCTTAGTTTTATAAGCAACTCGTCCTTCTTATATTTATAGGCATTGCGTATGCCTTTTGATTTAGCCAGCTCTTTAAGTTCATAAAGCTTCATGCCAGCTAACTGGTTTTTTCCCATAAAAACCTCCTTACTATTGAAATTTATAATTAATTTTATGGAATAAACAAGGTGGGTATTTGATAAGTGTTATAATAATAACATTTAAATTTTTATTAGTCAAGGCTATTTGAAATTCTTACGGTTTTTGCACCAATTTTTTGTTGTAAAAGCAAATTAAGCACTATTTTATCAGCGGCCTAATTTACTTTTATATTCAAAGAAATTGCATTTTTATAACCTTATTCATAATACTGCCGTAATTCAAAGATATTAATTATAAATTTCAATTATACTTTGAATTAACATAACTTATTTTTATGTTTCTATGACTATTTTACATATGCATAATCCGGCTTCTTATCAAGAAAATGAGTTGTATCAATGAAACGAATTGTTCCTGATTTTAAACGTGTTACAATTGAGGACGTTTTTACACGGTTATTTGCCATATACCTTACTCCCTTTAAAAGTTCTCCGTCTGATACTCCGGTAGCGGCAAATATTATATCATCTCCCTTAGCCAAATCCTCCATAGTAAGAATTTTATACCATTCGTTTCCTGCCATTTCTCTACACCTTTTCTCTTCCTCTTCATTGTCGGGCCTTAATATTCCCTGGAATTCCCCTCCAAAACACTTTAAAGCCGCAGCAGAAATAACACCTTCCGGTGCACCGCCTTTTCCGATGAACATATCGACTCCTGATTCACTGAAACATGTTGCTATGGCAGCAGCAACATCTCCATCACCAAACAACTTAATTCTGGCCCCTACTCTTCTTGCTTTGCTTACTAAGTCTTGGTGCCTTTCCCTATCCTGGATAATTACAGTTACTTCTGTAACGTCCTTATGGAGAGCCTTTGCCACATTGTAAAGGTTCTTTTCTATTGGATATGTAATATCTATGCATCCTTTAGTCCTCGGTCCGGCAGCTATTTTATCCATATACATGTCTGGAGCGTGAAGCAAACATCCTTTAGGTGCCACTGCAACAACAGACAACGCTCCAGGAAGGCCTTTAGCAACCAATTTAGTCCCGTCAAGAGGATCAACAGCAATATCTATTTCCGGCGCTCCTTCTTCCCAGGTTCCTATTTTTTCACCTATATAAAGCATTGGAGCTTCGTCCATTTCACCCTCACCTATAACCACAGTACCTGCAATATCCAGCACCTGAAACATGCTTCTCATTCCGTCAACCGCAGCCTGATCGGCTATTTCCTTATTTCCTCTTCCCATATATCTGCCACATCCTAAAGCGGCAGCTTCTGTTACTCTGACTATGTTAAGAGCCAATTCCCTGTCCATATTTTATCTCCCGTTTAATTTTTATATATTTTTTATATTTAGCTATAAATAAATTATACTATAAATAATTCATATTAACAAGCAATTGACTATGCTGTATAAATATTGTAAGATATCTTTAGGCAAAAAATTTTAATTATGGAGGTTGCAATGGAAAAATTAATTATTACCGCCTGTTTAACAGGAGCAGAAGTAACAAGGGAACAACAGCCTAATCTTCCTATTACACCTGATGAAATAGCTGAAGCGGCATATGAATGCTGTATAGCTGGAGCGTCAATTGTTCATATCCATGCAAGAGACAAAGAAGGTAACCCTACTCAGGACTATGAAGTTTATAAGGAAATTAAAGAAAAAACCGAAGCCAGGTGCAACATTATATTTCAGCCGTCAACAGGCGGAGCAGTATGGCATACTCCACAGCAGAGGATGCAGCCCATCGAATTAAAACCTGAAATGGCTACACTAAGCATGGGAACCTGTAATTTCGGAGACGACGTTTTCACAAACACAGAAGAAAACATAAGAATATTTGCCAAACGCATGAATGAGCTAAAAGTAAAGCCTGAATTGGAATGCTTTGAAAAAGGCATGGTTGACACATGTATACGTTTTGCTAAACAAGGAATAATTAAAACTCCAATGCATTTTGATTTTGTCCTTGGGGTTCCAGGAGCAATGGGTGGAGAGCTGAGAGATTTGTTGTATATGGTAGAATCAATACCCGAAGGCTCTACCTGGACAGTTGCAGGAGTAGGAAGACACCAGCTTACTTTGAATACAGCAGCCATAATGTTAGGCGGTCATGCAAGAACAGGATTTGAGGACAATATATATTATAAAAAAGGTGAACTGGCTAAATCAAATGCCCAGTTAGTGGAAAGAGTAGCGCGGCTTTCAAAAGAATTAGGACGTGAAGTGGCAACTCCCGACGAAGCAAGGATTATACTGGAATTAAAAAAATAATATAAACTAAAAAGGAGATCCTTTATTTACGGCAAATGAGCAATAGTCAATTTTGCCATTCTCAGCTGCAGGTAAAGAATCTCCTTCATTTTAATTATCTGTATTTTCCATAGCCAATTCTACTAATTTAACAATTAAATCTCTGTATTCAATGCCAACCTTTTTAAGCATTGTTGGATATCTGCTTACATCTGTCAGACCCGGAATAGTGTTTATTTCATTTAAATATATTTCATTTTCAGGAGAAAGAAACATATCTACTCTTGCCATACCTTTACAGCCTAATGCTTTGTAAGTTTTTTCAGCAATTTGTTTTGCTTCCTTTTTTAAATCATCACTGATCCTTGCAGGGCAGAAAATCTTAGAATTTTGTTGGCTGTATTTTTCAATATAATCAAAAAAATCGTTCTTAGTATCAATTTCGTCTACTTCACCTATTATCAATTCATCGTTGCCTACTACGGCACAGCCTATTTCAAAACCTTCTATGGCCTTTTCTATAACAACTTTGCTGTCATATTGAAATGCTTCCATAATTCCTTTCTCGAATTCATCATAATTTCTTATTTTGCTGGTTCCAAGAGATGAACCGTTGTTAGCAGGTTTTATAAACAACGGAAGGGTAAGTTTTTCACTTGCTTTGTCATAAAGCTTTTTAATATTAAGTCCGCTATTGTTTACAGCTGCAATAAAGGGGGCTGTTTTAATTCCGGCATATTCACATACAGCATGAGTAAATTCCTTATCCATACCGACGGCAGACGAAGTCATGCCGCATCCTACAAAAGGAATCCCTGCCATTTGACAGAGCCCCTGAATAGTCCCGTCCTCTCCGTTTTTGCCATGCAATACAGGAAATACACAATCTATCTCTATCTTTGCAAATGTTCCATCATCTTCGTTAAGCTTTATAAGCCCTTTAAAATCGTTGCCCATATTTAATAACACCGGGTTCATCTTTTCCTTGTTCCACGTATCGTCATCTATTTTGTCCACATTTCCTTCATACAAAAACCATTTTCCTTCTTTTGTAATCCCAACCAATGTTACATCAAATAATTCTTCCGGTACATTTCTAATTATTGCGGCGGCAGAATGCAATGAAACAGAATATTCATCAGATTTGCCACCAAACATTATTGCTAATCTAGTCTTCATCAATTTTCCTCCCAATCATTTAATGTTGCTGCTATATATTCAAGTTTTAAAAATCTGGAGCCCTTAATTAAAATCGAGCAGTTTTCATTCAAATATTTTTTCAAATATTCAGTTGCTTCTTCCTTTGTATCAAACTCTTTAATACATTCAATGTTTGTGTTTTCTCTTGCTCCTTTGGCCATGTACTTAGCTTCCTGCCCTATGGTAACCAACTCGTCAATGTTGTGAGAAGCTAAATTTTTCCCAACGCTATAATGCATATCATGGCTCATTTCCCTGTATCCCAACATGTCACCCAGTACCACAATTTTCCTTTGAGATCTTATCAGTTCAAATATTTCAAGAGCTGCATTGATACTAACAGGATTGGATTTGTAGCAGTCATTAAGTATTGTACATTTATTAATTTTTATTATTTCATTCCTCAATCCTGTTTTGTCTATTTTTAAAAGTCCAAGGCGTATTTCTTCAGGCATCATGCCTAACTCTTCAGCAGTAAGTATTGCCGCCATAGAATTTAATGCCTGATGCTTTCCAAGCACGTCCGCATGGAGCTCGCCAAGATGTTCATCACTTACTGTAAATGTTATTCCGCTTAAATCCTCACTGAAGCTTTTAAGATACAATGTGTTGAATTCTTTAGTGCCAAAGGTTTGTTTCCTTATGCTGTCTTTTATTTCTGAATTGTTAACCGTATCCCTTATAAGTGAATCATCACCAAAATATATGAATACCCCCTTGTCTTTAATGCCGTTTGCAATCTGCACCTTTTCCTTTGCTATTTCTTCAATTGAAGGAAAATTATCTATATGTACAAGTCCAACACTTGTTATAATTCCCACATCAGGCTGTACAAGATGTGTAAGAAAGTCTATTTCACCGGCTTTTTCCATTCCCATTTCAATAACAGCAGCTTCACAATCCTCATCAAGGCTTAACAGTGTATACGGAACTCCAATTTCAGTATTGTAATTTCCCATGGTTTTTTGAGTTTTAAACCTTTGTGACAATATGCTTGCAGTTATGTCCTTTGTAGAGGTCTTACCATTGCTTCCTGTAATCCCAACGAATTTAGCTTTTAATTTGTTTCTGTAAAAATAAGATAAATCTTGAAGGGATTTTATTGTATCATCAACTAAAATTACAGGAATGTTAACGGGAGGATCAGGTTCATTCTTATTCCAAAGGGTTGCGGCAGCACCACCTTTAACAGCATCTTTTACATAACTATGCCCGTCAGACGTCATTCCCTTTATGGGGATAAATAGATTACCTTCATAAACCGATCTTGAATCTATGCTTACACCGCATATGTATTTGTCACAGTCACAATTCCCGATACATTGAGCGTTTAAAATTTCGGCTGCTTCTTTTATTTTTATTTTTATCATTGGAACCTCTTATTATTAATAACGTATTATTTATTAATTATATTGCAGTTTACTTGTATAATCAATAAAAAAATCATATAAAAAATTTATTTTGAAAATTGCAAGTTTAAATTATTGACAACAAGATAATATTAGTGTATCATTTAACTATGATACTAATACCTTATTGCAGTGCATTATTATCTTAAGAAAGTATCAAATTTAACAAGAAACGATTAAATTGGAGGAATCTAGTCAATGAGAGAAAAAGGTCTTACCGGATTTCAATTAAAATTACTGGGACTAATATTGATGGTATTTGATCATATTCATGAATTTTTCAGTTATACAGGAAGTATTCCTATAGCTTTTAATTGGATAGGCAGAATAGTAGCTCCAATATTTTTATTTATGGCTATAGAAGGATATACACATACACGAAGTAAAAAGAAATATATGTCCAGGTTATTTTTAGGATTTGTCATAATGAATATAGGAAATTATATACTTCCCAGATATTTTGAAAGACAGGATAATCTAGGTATTATGAACAATATTTTTTCCACATTATTTATGATTACTGTATATTTATGTATTATTGATTACATATATAAAGCAAAGAAAGAAAAAAATACCCTGAAAATATTTTTCGGTATACTGTTATTAACAGCACCTATAGCATTAGCAGCATTGTTTATTATTGGTGCTAATTCAGGTAATACAGCTTTTAGTTATTTGGCACTTATTATCCCTACACCTGTATTTGTTGAAGGCGGCCCCGTATTTGTAGTATTAGGGATTCTAATGTACTTGCTTAGAAAAGATAGAAGAAAATTAATAGCAGGCTACATAGTAATCAGCTTATCATTTATGTTTACAGGAGAACTCAGTATCAGTGGATTGTTTTTTAATAACTACCAGTGGATGATGGTTTTTGCGGCACCGTTATTTTATCTGTATAATGGGCAAAAAGGAAGAGGGCTGAAATATTTATTCTATGTTTTTTATCCGGCACACATATATGTTTTATACGTAATTTCATGCTTAATGATGAATAGTTAACAATTATTAGTTTAATGTATATTTTATCATAAAATACTTAAAAAAATAAGCCGCTATGCAATATTCGCACAGCGGCTTATTAATATCATTCTACTTCTTAATACTTCATTTCTGCCATTTTTACATAGCCGTTATATCTGTCTTTAGCATCCTTTTCTGCTTTGGCATATAGCTCTTCAGCTATTTCAGGGAAGGACCCTTTCAGTGACGCGTATCTTACTTCTCCTTGAAGAAATTCTCTGAACGAGGACTTGGGTTCTTTAGAATCTAACGTAAATGGATTCTTTCCTTCTTCTTTAAGAAATGGATTATATCTGTACAAGTGCCAGTATCCAGCTTCAACAGCCTTCTTCTCTCTATCTACGGTCTTGCCCATTCCTGCCTTAATGCCATGATTTATACATGGAGCATAACCAATAATCAGTGACGGACCATTGTAGCTTTCGGCTTCTTTCAGTGCTTTTAAGAACTGGTTCTTGTCAGCACCAATGGCAACCTGTGCCACATATACATATCCGTAAGTTGCCACCATCATACCAAGATCCTTTTTCTTAATTCTCTTACCTGATGCAGCAAATTTAGCAACTGCAGAAGTTTGAGTGGATTTTGAAGACTGACCTCCTGTGTTCGAATAAACCTCTGTATCAAGCACAAGCACATTTACATCCTCGCCTGATGCAAGAACGTGATCTAATCCGCCGTATCCTATATCATAAGCCCATCCGTCTCCGCCAATTATCCATTGGGATTTCTTTTCAAGATAATCTTTCTTATCTAATATATTCTTAACATCAGCGGCTGTTTCATCATTTGGAGTAAATCCCTTCAATCCATCAACGACTTTTTTAGATGCAGCTCCTGACAATTCGCCATTATCCTTTGTTGAAACCCATTCATTAAATGCTTCTTTTAGTTCCTGGGGTATATCTTTTCCCAATAAGTTATCAATTGATAATTGAACGCCTTCTCTTATATGTCTTACTGCTGTTGCCATTCCTAATCCATATTCTGCATTGTCTTCAAACAATGAATTTGACCATGAAGGCCCTTTTCCGTTTGAATCTTTTGTATACGGTGTTGATGGTGCTGAAGCTCCCCATATTGATGAACATCCTGTAGCATTGGCAATCATCATTCTATCACCGAATAACTGAGTAATTGTCTTAACATATGCAGTTTCTCCGCATCCTGCACATGCACCTGAAAATTCAAAATATGGTTTTTGGAACTGGCTTCCTTTTACAGAGTTTTTATCCATTAAATTATCTTTAACAGTGACTTTTTCGGAAGCATATTTCCAATTTGTAACTCCGGTATCAACTTCTTCAGCAATAGGGGTCATTACAAGCGCCTTTTTGCCTTTCTTGCCAGGACAGATATCTGCACAATTTCCACATCCTGTACAATCCAGTGCACTTATTTGTATCCTATATTCCAAGCTTTCCAAGCCCTTGCCTATTGCTTTGACAGTTTCGAAAGATTTAGGTGCATTCGATTTTTCATCTTTATTTAATAAAGTCGGCCTTATTACCGCATGTGGACATACAAATGAACATTGGTTACATTGTATACAATTTTCCGGTATCCATTTTGGTATGTCTACAGCAATGCCTCTCTTCTCATAAGCTGCTGTTCCTGCCGGGAATGTGCCATCTTCTCTTCCTTCAAATGCACTTACCGGCAAACTGTCTCCTTCTTGCCTGTTCATAACATCAGCAATATTTTTAATGAAGTCTGGTTTTTCATCTTCAGTGAAAGGTACAGCCAAGCCACTGTTTGCATTTTCATCATCAACAGCATTTTTCCATGATTCGGGAATTTCAACTTTTACTAATTCTGATATACCTTTCTGGACAGCTTTCTTGTTCATATCTACTACTGCTTCACCCTTTTTACCATAAGAATTAACAATAGCTTCATCTAAGTATTTAATAGCATCGTCTACAGGTATAACATCAGCCAATTTGAAAAATGCCGACTGCATTATCATATTGGTCCTGTTCCCCAGGCCTAATTTCTGGGCAATTTCAGTTGCGTTTATTACATAAAAACCTATGTCGTTATTTGCCAGATATCTTTTATATTTTGCCGGCAGGTTTGCTTCTAATTCATCTTTCGACCAAATTGTATTTAACAGGAATGTTCCACCTTTTTTAAGCCCTGTAAGTACATTGTATTTTGCTACATATGACTGCTGAGACAATGAAATAAAATCCGCTTCGTCTATTAAATATGTCGACCTGATAGGATCCTTGCCGAATCTTAAATGAGATACCGTAACGCCGCCTGACTTTTTGGAGTCATATGAAAAATACCCTTGAGCATACATATCCGTATGGTCACCGATAATTTTAATAGCATTTTTGTTTGCTCCTACCGTACCATCTGAACCAAGTCCCCAGAATTTACATCTTACCGTACCTGGAGCTGATGTATTTATAACTTCATCAGAAGTTTCCAGAGATGTAAATGTAATGTCGTCAACTATACCAATGGTGAAACCATTCTTTGGCTCATCCTTTTTTAAGTTATCATAAACTGCAAATATCTGAGCAGGTGTTGTATCTTTAGAGCCTAATCCGTATCTTCCGCCAACTATTACAGGCTCATTATCTTTTCCGTAGAATAGCGATTTAACGTCTAAATATAGGGGTTCTCCCACTGAACCTGATTCCTTACATCTATCAAGTACAGCTATTTTTTTAACGGTCCTAGGTAAAACGTCAAAGAAATATTTTGATGAAAACGGCCTGTACAAGTGTACTATAACTATGCCGGTTTTCTCACCTTTAGCATTTAAGTAGTCAATAACTTCTTCAGCAGTTTCAGTAACTGAACCCATAGCAACTATTATGTTTTCAGCATCCGGAGCTCCATAATAATTAAATGGTTTATATTCTCTTCCTGTAATTTTCTCGATTTCTTTCATATATTCAGCAACAATGTCCGGAACTGCTTCGTAAAATTTATTTGAAGATTCTCTTTCCTGGAAAAATATATCCGGATTTTGTGCTGTTCCTCTAGTTACGGGATGTTCCGGATTCAAAGCTCTGGCCCTGAATTCATTAACAGCGTCCATATCAACTAATTTAGCAAGATCGTCATAATCAATAACTTCGATTTTTTGAATTTCGTGAGAAGTCCTAAACCCGTCAAAGAAATGCATAAATGGTACTCTCGCTTTAAGAGCAGACAAGTGTGCAACGCCGCCTAAATCCATAGCTTCCTGAACACTGCTGGATGCAAGTAGCGCAAAACCAGTCTGTCTTGTAGCCATAACGTCGGAGTGGTCTCCAAATATTGATAATGCATGACCGGCAAGAGCTCTTGCAGTGACATGAAATACAGCAGGAAGTAATTCTCCCGCTATTTTATACATATTCGGTATCATTAACAATAATCCCTGTGATGCTGTATAAGTTGTTGTAAGTGCCCCTGCCTGTAAAGAACCGTGAACAGCTCCTGAAGCGCCACCTTCAGATTGCATTTCTACAACCTTGACAGTTTGGCCGAAGATGTTCTTTTTTCCATGTGCTGCCCATTCGTCTGCAAGTTCAGCCATTGGAGAAGAAGGTGTTATTGGAAATATTGCAGCCACATCTGTAAAAGCATACGATGCATATGCGGCAGCTGTATTTCCGTCCATGGTTTTCATTACTTTTGACATTTGTATATCCTCCTATATAATTTATATATGTGTAATCATTATGATTATAATATCCATACACAATAAATTATATCCTATAGAATAAATAAATGCAACCACGGATATTCTGTGTAAACGTTTAATTGGTTTATTTATTTTAAAACTTGCAACTTTCCGGTAATATAAATAAAGAAATTTAACGTATTACAAATTATTTTTTAATTTGGAGGATACTAATATACTAGTATCTGGATCTGGCAAGTTTATGAAATCTCCTGCTATATGTTTCCAAAGAATCATACCCCAATAATTTCTGTCTGTAATTTTTGGCAGCTATTTCAATAATAGCAGAAATATTTCTTCCCGGTCTCACGGGAATCAAAACTGTAGGAATCTTAACTCCCAGTATTTCTGTATAATCCTCGTCTGTACCAATTCTATCATATTCCTTATTTTCATCCCATTCCTCCAGCTCTATTACAATTTCAACAAACTGTTCTAACCTTATAGAACCTACACCGAACAAATGCGTTATGTCGAGTATACCCAAGCCCCTTATTTCCATTAAGTGCTGGGTAAGCTCCGGGCATGTTGCCTTCAAACCATTCTCAACTTTTTTAATAATAACAGCATCATCGGCAACAAGGCGGTGGCCTCTGTTAATAAGCTCAAGTGAAGTTTCACTTTTTCCTATTCCGCTCTTGCCTCTTATTAAAACTCCAACGCCAAATACCTCAAGACACACACCGTGAATAGTAGTTTCTTCAGCTAATTCTTCTTCTAAGAAATTAATAAGTACATTAACCAATTTATCGGTTTTTTGATTTGAAGTAAAAACAGGCCTCTTATATTTTTTGGCATAATAAATCAAATCTTTATCAATTGCTACTTCGTTTGCCAATATAAGTGCAGGTATGGGAAATCTGAAAAACTTATCCAATCTCTGCTTTTTAGTATTTTCGTCTAACGTTTTCATATAAAACATTTCTGTTTTGCCCATTACTTGGACTCTTTCAAATGAAAATCTGTCAAAATAACCTGCCAGCTGAAGTCCGGGTCTTATTATTTCAGGTGTATAAATCCTGGACTGCTCATCCTCAGGATAATAAACAGACTCTAAATCCATATAGTTTACTAAATCCTCAAGTTTTACATACTGCATGTTATTACCATCCTCTATGTTAATTATCAATTAAATCAATTTAATTATTATGAAAATAAGCAAATACCGATTTGGCAGCTTTTACATTCATTCCCTTAACTTTTGAAAGTTCTTCAATACTTTTGGTTTTAATATTTTCAACAGAGCCAAAAAATTTAAGCAAATTAAGCTTTCTTTTCTCTCCGATATTTTCAATATTATCTAATTCTGATTTGAACAAAGTTTTATCTCTTAAATTTCGATGATATTCAATTGCAAACCTGTGAGCTTCCTCCTGAATTTTATAAATTAATCGATATACTCTGTCTGTTTTTTTAAATTCTATTTCTTCATTTCGATAAATCAAGCCTCTTGTTGTATGCTTGTCATCCTTTATCATTCCACATACGGGTATATTTAATCCATAATTGTAAATAACTTCTTCTGCAATATTGGTTTGTCCCTTTCCGCCGTCAATTAATATTAAATTCGGCATTTTATTGAATCCTTTCATGTCATCATGTCCGAGACCTCTGTTAATGCGTCTTTCAAGTACCTCTTCCATGCTTTTATAATCATCCGGACCTTTTACGGTCTTAATTCTAAAACGCCTATAGTTGCTTTTTTCCGGTATGCCTCTTTCAAAAACAACCATAGAACCTACAGATTCAATTCCTTGAATATTTGAAATATCGTAAGCTTCAATTCTCATAGGTACTTCATTAAGCTTTAGTAGATCTTTTAGTTCTTCTACAGCCTGCATGCTTTCATTCAAGTTTTTCTTAATTCTCTGACTTCCTTTTTCCAATATTTCAACAGCATTTTTCTTTATCATTTTAATCAGCATGCTTTTGTCTCCCTTTAAAGGGATTTTAACAGAAACTTTATTGCCTCTTTTTTCGGACAGCAGTTTTTCAAAGACTTCCCTATCTTCAATAACAGTCTCAATATATATCTCTTTAGGAATATATACTGTACCTGTATAAAATTGCGATAAAAAAGAGCTTAAAATTCTTTCACGAGTTTCATTTTCTATATTAGTAAGAAGATAATGTTCTCTGCCCATAATTTTGCCTCCGCGTATAAAGAAAATTTCAACACATGCTTCCTCTGTGCCTATGGCGCATCCAATAACATCCTGATCTATTTTTGTATTGGCAGATACGATTTTTTGTTTTTCAGATATAACCTCCAGTGCTTTTATCTGATCCCTGTACTTTGCTGCCACCTCAAAATTAAGGGTTTCCGATGCCACCTGCATTTTTTCCTTAAGTGACTTGATCAGTTCTTCTTCACCGCCGTTTAAAAAACTTATTGCCTTATTTGCTTCTTCTCTATACTCCTTTTGGTCAACATTGCCCATACATGGTGCATTGCACTTGTTAATATGATAATTTAGGCAGGGTCTTCTATTCTTCCTTGTGCCGTCTAATTTTAAAGAACACTTTCTCAGCTTGTACAAGCCGCCTATAATATCAATAATTTCATTTACCGCATACGCACTTGGATAAGGTCCAAAATATTTTGCGCCATCCCTTTTTACTTTTCTCACCTTATAAATTCTCGGATATTTCTCCTGAACAGATATTTTTATATAAGGATACTGCTTGTCATCTCTTAAAAGAGTATTATATTTAGGCCTGTATTTCTTGATTAAATTTGCTTCAAGAATAAGTGCCTCAACTTCATTGTCTACAATTATATATTCAAATTCTACAATATTTCTTACCATTGCCTGTATTTTGGGAGTATGGTTCTTTGACTGAAAGTATTGTTTCACTCTCTTTTTTAAGTTTTTTGCCTTACCAACATATATAATTCCGCCAAAGCTGTCTTTCATTTGATAAACTCCGGGGCTGTCAGGCATCTTCTTTAATTCTTCTTGTATATCAAACATAACCGTCCCCTTAATAAAGCTACACAATGTATAATAATATATATTATACCACGATTGCCTTAATATTAACATAATATTAGCTTAAATTTGTATTAATTATGAAAATCTTTATTGTAGAATCCATCTAATTTTGCAGACAAAGAAAATAATAAATTTCAGCAAAAAATTTAAAAAGGGAACCACTGTTCCCTCTTATTGATCTACCTTCAATTTTAAATCAGATTAAACCTATCTTACCGGGCAGATTCCTGTTTCACAGCCATCAGTTCCCACATCTAATTCCTCCTCATGCACTTCATACTTACTCAACAACGACGGAATAAAAGGTTTCATTTCACTATGAAGTTTCTCATATTCTTCCTCGGTAATTGATTCATATGGCATCAACTGATAAAAGTTGTCATCAAGAGATAAAAATGTAAGTGCCACAATGTCGTCCCAGTTGTCCCAAACCCACTGTTCAACCTGTTCCCATTCACTGTCCCTTACATGGACAGTAATAGAACAGTTATGATCAACATAATTTCCCATGAATAATTTATAATTTTCAAGCTGTTCTATTGCACTTACATCATACTTTGTTTTTCCTTCTGGAGCCTTTACAGGGAATTCAATAACCTTAGTTGTACAGGTCTTCATTTCCTGCCCAACTTCCGGATATATTTTATATCCCAACTCTTCACAAACCTTAACTAATGGGTCATGGCTGTTAATTCTTACTCTTCTTAAATAATACGGTGAATGCGAATAATGCACTCCGCTTGAAACTCCTGGCAGCTGGGACAATGTTCCTTCAGGTTTAATTGTTGTAACAAGAATAGGTTCACTTTCGCCTATTTCATCTGCATAGCGACAAGATTCATTTTTTGCCGCATCTCTTAATTTTCTTAAAAGCTCAGCTTGTTGATCTTTGTCCAAGCCTGTAGCATTAACCATGTCCTGCCATCCTGTCAGAGAACATCCGGTAATTTTATCTCTTTGCTGTACTCTGTCCCATTGAGAAAGCTCAAGTTCTACACATGTCATTCTGTAAGCAGCTCTTGCGGACAAGCGCTGTGCATTAAGCAATGCTTTTTCATCCAAATTGCCGTCTTCGCTAACAAATGAATAAACATTCACAGTAGTCAAGTTGCACAATCCCTTATCGTCCAAAAGTACTTCTCCGCAGGGATTAACTCCGTTCATATTGGGCCTTCTCCTGCTTCCTGCAACTTCATTTACCCAGCCGGGCTCTCCTGAATAACGCATTTGCTCCAGCTGCCATTTTAACTGTTCCCTTGTAGGTTTTTTTCTATAATAAATTGAATTGTTACTCATTGAGCGATGGACTATATCTTTATCAACAATCCACTGGCCGTCTATATTTTTATAAAGTTTGCTCTTAGCTTCGATGCAGTCTGTATCGTCATAATCTATGAGCATTATTTCCGCCGTTCTTCTTACTCCGCCCACAACTACATTTTCACCTATAATATTGGCTATATCAAGGCAATCTATAGGCTTAAGCTTGAAGCGCTCTTTTCCCTCAATTGTACTGCGCTTCTTGATTACTCCGTCAATTTTTGTAAACATGTTCTTCATGCTTGAGTGTCCGCTGGCAGTTCCGCCGAAAGTCTTAAGAACCTCACCTTTGGGTCTTACATTGTTATAATTTATAATAATAGTGCTGATATTCCTGTATTCGCTGCTATCTATGAATTCTAAGAAATGATCAAGAGCCTGAACCCAGCCTTCCTTACTGTCACCGACAATTATTCTGACCGTATTATTATTGCTGAATTCGATTCCTGTATTATCCTCTCGCTTGGATTTTTCAACAGGAGTATAAGCCTCATGAATTATTTTGTAATTTCCCCTGACTTTGGGCAGCTGTGAAACATCATCTCTCAATATTCTTACGCCAACACCCGATCCTATCATTAACAAATAGAATAAATCCCTGAAAGCATGGAAATCATTTATTATTTCAAATGCGCAGTTAAAATTTGCCATAGGATAGTTGTATGAAACCGGTGTGCCTCCAACCCAAAATGTTCTTCCTGATAAAAACTGCCTTAAATTAAATATATTATCATACAGCTGTTCCGCCTCTTCCTTTTTCGTTGGAACTAAGCTGCAATTATATTCTACAGCTCTCCTCACGGTTTCCCACCAATACTCCCTTCTTCTTTCCTCAGGAAGCCACCTGGAATATGTTCTGTAATATACGAAATTTCCCAATTGATTCATCGGAGCTCCAATGTGCTTATACCTGCTTATAAACTCTTCACTAAGAAGTTTGTAGTCTTTTCTTTTTCTTGAATCCCTGGACTTATCCCTTTCATACCTATATAGTATGTACCTCTTGGCAACATCTTTCCTTTTGGTATCCATAAGTTCATTTTCAACCATATCCTGCACAACTTCAACAGGTATGGGAAAATCTTTATGCTCAAACTCCTCCTGTATTTTAAGGCTTACTTCCCTGGCTAACTCTTCATTAACACCATCTTTTGTTTCCTTCATCGCTTTGATAATTGCATTAGTAATTTTCTCCCCGTTAAAGTCTACAAAATTTCCGGTTCGTTTTAATATTTTTATCATAATCCCTTTCTCCCTTGTCCATTGTCTATGTAACGATACTATATATTGTATCATTAGGCATTAAATTTGTCAATATAACACTATATATAGTCTATGCCCTGCAAAATACACATTCCTAAAAATTCAAGGGAATTTTTCTTCGGGAGGAAAAAATATATATTGAAATATCAATTAAAATTACATTTCCTAATAAATCTTAACAATTTTTTATATCAATAATTGCAGAATTTTCAGCAAGCTAAGCTCACAGTTAATTTTATTATTATATCATTTATGCTTAAGAATAGGTATTACAATAAATTAAAAACTTGAATTTCATCAAGAACTTATATTACATTTCCTTAATTATTTCATTTTTAAATTCTGTCGTGGTTAAGCATCCGCCAATATCTTTCGTGTGAAGTTCTTTATTCTTTAAGACCCTTATAAGAGCATTTTCTATCTTCACGGCGGCATTTTCTTCATTCAGATATTTAAGCATCATAATCCCTGATAATATAGCCGCTGTGGGATTTGCAATGTTTTGCCCCGCAATATCAGGCGCAGAACCATGGACAGGTTCAAATATTGCCGCTTCATCTCCTATATTGGCACTTGGAGCCATTCCCAGTCCGCCGATTAATCCTGCAGCCAAATCTGATAATATATCTCCGTACATGTTCGGAGCCACAATTACCTGATAATCATAAGGCTTCATAACAAGTTTCATAGCCATGGCATCTACAATTACATCTTCAAATCGGATATCCGGATAATTTGCCGCAACCCTGTTTCCCGATTCTAAAAACAACCCATCTGTCAATTTCATAATATTAGCCTTATGAGTAAGTGTAACCTTGTTTCTTTTTTCTTTTTGTGCAAGCTTAAAGGCAAATTTTGCTATTCTCTCGCTCGCCTCTCTCGTTATAACTTTTATACTTTCCGCCGCATCCTTTGTCACCATGTGCTCAATGCCCCGGTAAAGGTCCTCACTGTTTTCCCTGACAATGACCAAGTCCAGGTTTTTATAAATAGAATCTATACCTTCATAAGATTTCACAGGTCTTACGTTACCGTACAAATTAAATTTCTGTCTGAGCTGAACATTGATACTTCTGAATCCTTTGCCTACAGGTGTGGTTATTGGTCCCTTCAGGGCGACTTTATTTTTTTTAATACTCTTTATTGTTTCCTCCGGTAGAAGCTGTCCGCACTTCTCATACGCCTTATAACCTGCAGAAGCTTCTTCCCATTCAATATTACCTGTGGCTGCATCTATTATTTCTTTAGCAGCATACATTATTTCTAAACCTATTCCATCCCCTGGAATCAGTGTGATTTTTATTTTTCTTTTCATGGCAACCTCTTTTTATTAAGACTCATGTAATTTAACAGTCCGCCGTGTTTTAGAAGCTGGATTTGTCTTGGCGAAACTGTAAGATTCATTCCATATTTTTTATTTTTTGTCTTATTAAACACAGTTATTGTTTCACTCTCAACTTGTGTCAGCAAATCATCAATCTCTATCTCATCCATTTCATCAATGTTATCATAATCTTTTTCATTTTTAAATGTTAATGGAATTATACCGTTGTTAATCAGATTACTTTTGTGAATTCTTGCAAAGGACTTGGCCAGAACGGCTTTTATACCAAGGTACAGAGGAGCCAGTGCCGCATGTTCCCTGCTTGAACCCTGACCGTAATTTCTGCCTGCAACAATAATTCCACCATTGTTTTTCTTTGCTTTACCTGGAAATTCCCTATCTATCTGATAAAAACAAAACTCGGAAAGATACGGAATGTTTGACCTGTAGGGGAGAAGGCTGGCATTAGAAGGCATTATGGTATCTGTTGTGACATCGTCCCCCACCTTTATAAGCACCTTACCTCCTGTTTTATTTTCCATTGCGTTATTTTTAGGAAACGGCTTTATATTAGGACCTCTTATAATTTTAACCTTAGAGGGATCTGCTGCCGGGCTTATTATCATGTTGTCATTTATAGTATATTCCTCAGGTAATGCTACCTTTAAATTCACATCCTCTAAATCCTTCACATCAGCAATATATCCCTTAATTGCGGAAAATGCTGCAACTTCAGGGCTTACAAGATATACGTCCGCCGAATCGGTTCCACATCTTCCCTTAAAGTTTCTGTTAAAAGTCCTCAGAGATACACCGTTGGTGCACGGTGCCTGCCCCATTCCTATGCAAGGTCCGCATCCGCTTTCAAGAATTCTTGCTCCTGCTTTAATTATCTTTGCCAAAGCACCGTTGGAAGCAAGCATTGTGAGAACCTGCTTAGAACCGGGTGAAATAACCAGAGACACATTTTCATAAACGGTATTGCCATCCAGAATATTTGCAACCTTCATCATATCAACATATGAAGAATTTGTGCAGCTTCCTATTGCAACCTGATTAACCTTTGTTCCTCTGACCTCACTTAAAGAAACCACAGCATCCGGTGAATGGGGCTTTGCAACATTTGGTCTTAATGTATCCAAATCTATTACAATCTTTTCAGAATAAAATGCGTCTTCATCGGCACTTAATTCAACGAAGCAATCTTCTCTCCCCTGTGCTCTTAAAAATTCCAGGGTTCTTTCATCAGAAGAAAATATGGATGTAGTAGCACCAAGCTCTGCTCCCATATTTGTTATGGTTCCTCTTTCCGGTACCGAAAGAGTTTTTACACCATTCCCTGTATATTCAAATACTTTGTTAACCCCGCCCTTAACGGTATAACGTTTCAAAACTTCAAGTATTATATCCTTGGCAGTAGAAAACCTGCTTAATTTTCCTTTAAGCTCTACATTTACAATAGCCGGCATTATGAAATTATATTCTCCGCCTGCCATGGCAACCGCCACATCCAGACCTCCTGCTCCGATTGCCAGCATCCCCATTCCTCCACAGGTTGGAGTGTGACTGTCAGAACCCAGCAATGTATCTCCCGGAACAGAAAATCTTTCCAGATGAACCTGGTGACATATTCCATTACCGGGCTTGGAAAAATAAATCCCATATTTTTTTGCAACGGTTTGAATGTACAAATGATCATCAGCATTTTCAGGTCCCGACTGGAGCATATTGTGGTCAATATATGCAACCGAGTGCTTTGTTTTTACTTTATCAATACCCATTGCTTCAAGTTGAAGGTACGCCATGGTTCCTGTGGAATCCTGGGTAAGCGTTTGGTCGATTTTTATTCCTATTTCATTTCCTGTTTTCATTTCACCGGTCACAAGATGATTTTTAATGATTTTTTCTGTCAAAGTCAGTCCCATAACTCCTCCTATATGGCTTCTTTTTTATATTTTTTGTTGAAAACGTACATATTGCTCAGCATTTCCATTTCTTCAGAGGTAATGTTGCTGATTCTTCCGTTTTCATATTCCGCATCAATTTTATTTTTTACAGGTATTAAGCGACTGTCATTTTTTTGTATCTTGTTGTTTCCTTTTAACCCGAAATAACTGTTTATCCAATATGCAAGGCTTGAAATTCCCGAATATGAGTTTATTGCCACCAAAGGAGGCTTACCCAGTATCTTCCCTGTATCAAAACTGTTGTATATTTCTTCATTCTTTAAAAGTCCGTCCGCATGAATACCTGCCTTTGTAACATTAAATTCTTTTCCCACAAAAGGAGTTTTGGAAGGAATACAATAATTTAATTCTTTTTCAAAATAACTCTCTATTTCATTTATTACTTCTAAATTCATATTTTTAATGTTGCCCTTAATCTGCACATATTCGATTATCATTGCTTCAAGAGGCGTGTTTCCCACTCTTTCACCTATGCCGAACATAGTGGTGTTCACTGAGGATCCGCCGTACAGCCATGATGTTGTAGAATTTGTAACTGCTCCGTAATAATCGTTATGTCCGTGCCATTCAATTGATTCCGAAGGAACTCCGGCATAATACCTTAAGCCGTGTATGATTGCCGGAACTGACCTTGGAAGCTCTACGCCTGCATATGATATTCCAAGCCCCAGTGTATCACACGCTCTTATTTTTACATTTATTTTGCTTTCATTCATCATAGAAATCAGATTCTTTGCAAGAGGAACAACAAATCCATAAAAATCCGCCCTTGTTATATCCTCAAAATGGCATCTGGGAACAATTCCGTTTTCCAATGCAGCATATGCAATGTCCAGATACATTTTCATTGCTTCTTGCCTATTCTTACCAAGCTTATTGAAAATATGGTAATCGGAACATGACATCAGAATACCTGTTTCTTTTATTCCCATGGATTTAACAAGTTTAAAATCTTCCTTATTAGCTCTTATCCAGGATGTGATCTCAGGAAATTTATATCCTTTTTCCATACAAGCTTCTACTGCTTTTCTGTCTTTTTTTGTATACAGGAAAAATTCGGTCTGCCTTATAATTCCGGATTCATTGTCAAGTTCATGTAGAAAATCAAACACTTTTACCATCTGTTCCGTATGCATATTTGTCATGGCTTGCTGTCCGTCCCTGAATGTAGTGTCTGTTATCCAGATATCCTCAGGAATATCCATTGGAAGCTGAATATTGTTGAACTTAACTTTTGGAATTTCATCATAAGGAAATACTTCCTTGTATAAATTTGGTTTCATTACCTCTATAGGGTTAATCATTACACTGTACCTCCAAGACTATTTTGAAAGTTTTAAATAATATGTTGCATTTTTATGTTTAGCTATATTATTTAATTTATATTGCATATTATAGTATAAGCTTGTAATTTAGTCAAGTTTAAATTATATTTCATTTATTTAATAATTCACAAATCTGAATGCAAAGTCTTATTTTGCAACTTATAAATATCGACTTGCACTAAGATGTAAAACAAAAGCCGAGATTTGTGTCTCAGCCTTATTATCCCAGCCAGTTAATTATATTCATTGTATCTTTAAAACAATTATTTTTTAAAAAATCATCTTCATACTTTTCAGAGCACATCATGGGGTGCCTGCTTATATAAAGCCTGCCTCTTTTAATATACCTTATTTTTTCTTCTGCCTGTTTTCCCCACAAAAACCAGCAAATATTTTCATTTTCTTCAGAAATAAACTTAATAAGCTTTTTACTGAACGGCTCCCATAAAGATATATGGCTGCCGGCTTTACCTTGCTCAACGGTAAAATAAGTATTCAGCAGCAGAACCCCCTGCTTCTCCCAAGATTTAAACAGCATGTCCGGTGGTGCAATGCCGAACCTTCCTTCGGATATTTCCCTTTGTATTTCTGAAAATTTCAAAATTTTATTATAGTCATCAATATTATTATAATTTTTATGAATCAACCTTATTATATTTTTTAAAGAAACCTGTCTGAATTTATCGTTCCATGAATGAAGGTCCCCTACTTCAAATGACCTTCCTGTTGCCCTTCCTTTTTCAGGATATGGATCCTGCCCCAGTATCACTACCTTTATTTCATTTAAATCACATTTTAAGAAACGAAGAACATTTTCATAATCCGGGTTTATATTTTTACCTATTTTGATTTCAATATATTTTAATTCTTCACGTACCTCATCACATAAAAAGCTATCCCATGATGAATGAGAATCCATTGGTATTAAGCTCATTTTGCCTCCTTTACCAGGACTGTTTATTTTCCTTCGTCAGCTTATCCTGCCAAATTAACTTCATAATTTCAAGCTCTTCACTGTAATCTGTTTTGGATTCGTCCTTATCATATTCCAGGTTATCCAGTACACATATATCAAAGTTTTGTGAACCGTGCTTAGTCCATTCCTTTTGAAGCTGCTCATTAGTTCTGAAGGCTCCTGATTCCAGCTGAAATCTTACGCTGTTCATTTTGCCCCTTAAGTTTTGAGTCGCCTCCAAATAATACTTATTGCTTATTTTAGATTGTATAATAAATATACCCATGTGAGGTTTCATTCGCTTATACATTTCCTTTAATTCTTTTTTTCTGTCCATAATTTACCTTCCTAATTTATACCCTTTCCTCTAGTATGCGGTTTTATATTTCTTTAATTTCTTTCAACTTAGCTGCAATGCTTTTAAAGTCCTCCCACGAATCCTTTTTGGCAAGCTCGTTTCTCAGCAGATAGGATGGATGGTATGTGGGCATAAAATAAATATTGCCTTTTTTTACAAAACTGCCTCTCTGTCTGCTGATTCTCAAATCAGGATTTATTAAATTTTTAGCCGGTACCGCTCCCAGGCACACAATTATTTTAGGCTGAATCAATTTAACCTGCCACCTTAAATAATCCAGACACGACTCACTTTCGTCCTCAAATGGGTTTCTGTTATCAGGAGGCCTACATTTTACAACATTCGCTATATAAACGTCACTGCGTTTAAGTTTTATTGCCTCAAGCATTTTATCAAGGAGATGCCCTGCTTTCCCTACAAATGGCCTTCCCAGCTTATCCTCGTTGTATCCAGGTCCTTCTCCTACAAACATTATATCAGCATGCTCATTTCCTTCTCCGAACACTACGTTTGTCCTTGTATCTGCCAGTCTGCACCTGTGACACCTGAAGCAGAATCTTTTAAGTTCAATCATTGTATACATGTGCGGCCTCTACAAACTTAAGTCGATGTGGCAGTAGCCGTCAGGGTTTTTTTGTAAATATTTTTGATGATATTCTTCTGCAGTATAAAAATTTTTAAGAAGCATAACCTCTGTTACTATAGGTTCATTATACTTCTTTGCTTCATTTTCCAGAGATTTTTTAATAGTACTCAAATCGTCTTTATCCACATAGTAAATTCCGGTCCTATATTGAGTTCCCATATCTGCTCCCTGTCTGTTAAGCAAAGTAGGGTCTATTACTTTCCAAAAATCTGCCAGTATCTTATCAAGTGTTATTTCATTTTCATCATATTTAATATAAACTGTTTCTGCATATCCGGTTGTATTTGTACACACCTGTTCATAAGTAGGATTTTCGATTTTTCCGTTGGCATATCCTGCAACTGTTTCTTTAACGCCTTTACGTAAGTCAAAGTATGCCTGCATTCCCCAAAAGCATCCGCCTGCAAGATAAATTTCTTTCATTTTATCAGCTCCTGACCTTTAAATTTAAGTATATTATACTAACTTTTTTTAAATTACACAATAGATTTTGCAAAAACTGGATTTTTAATGGACATTTTATTTAATATAAAAAAGAAAGGGCACAAACTTTTGAAAGTTCATACCCTTTCTTTGACTGTTATTATTAAATTATTAGATATTGATTACAGTACCTGCACTTTAAAGGCTGTTGTCTGAGGAGGTATACTCGCAGTCTGAAAAACAGCATGCTCAACTCTTACATAATCACCAGGCCGTAAATCTCTCAAGCTGATTCTTTTTCCACTTCTATCTATTATAGATGTTGCATCCGTTATAACAAACCTCATTTGGCTGTATATATCATTTGGATTGCCTGTATACAGTAATCCATAATTTGTATCTACATCCATAACCGTTTCGTACGTAAAATTTGATCCTGTATTTTCATCAATTACTATTATCCTGAAAGCCCTTGACTGAGGAGGAATGCTTCTTGTCATGACAGCTGAAAACTCTGCATCTACAATCATTCCTTCTCTTAGTTCCCTAAAATTTAAAGGCTGGCCAAATTGGCTGCCTATAACTGTATCTCTTCCTACAATCAGCGTAATGGTCTCCATTTTCATCATACAGTAATTGTCCATAACTTTATAGGATATTGTCACAAAATAATTATCCGGATTAATATTTTCAATTCGAGCTCTTTCAGCTGTTAGAACATCCTTTCTCCGGTTTCTCATTCCTTGGTCTGTTATTGAATAATAATCCATATTGCACCTCTTAAAATATTATATATTTATATATATTCAAGAGATTTGTATATGTTATTAAATAGGTTAACTTACACCAAGCCAATGAACAACATCAACATTCATAACAAATCTTCTATTTCTTCATATATGGGCAATTACCTGCCTCACTGCATCCAGAACAACCACTGCAGCAACCGGAACCGTTTTTTTTCTTTCTTCTCATAAATATTAGGATACCTGCAACAATTGCTGCAATTATAGATAGTACTACAATATCCGCAAATTTCATCTTAAAACCTCCTAACCTCCTATACGAATAAAATACCTATTTGATAAATAATCATTCCCACAATATATGCTGTAATCGTCTGATATGCAGCTGCAAGAACAGCATACTTTGTTGAGCCAAATTCTCTCCTTGACGCTGCAAATGCAGCAACACATGGCATATACAAAAGGGTAAATGTTAAAAATGAAAAAGCACTCAGTGGTGTAAATATCGTATTTAATACTGCAGAAAGCTGCATATCTGTTGATGTCCCTGTCAAAACTGATAATGTACTCACAACCGCTTCCTTTGCCGTTAATCCCGTAATAAGAGCGGTAGAAGCTCGCCAGTCGTTAAATCCAAGCGGTATAAACACCGGAGATATTACAGATCCAATAGCAGCAAGCATGCTGTCTGAGCTGTCAGCAACCATATTAAGCGACCAGTCAAAACTCTGCAGGAACCAAATAATAATTGTCGCTATGAAAATAATGGTAAATGCTCTTTGTATAAAATCTTTGGCTTTCTGCCACATGTGCAGCAATACACTTCTTCTTGACGGAACTCTATAAGCAGGAAGTTCCATAACAAACGGAACAGGTTCTCCTTTAAAGATTGTACTCTTTAACAATAATCCGGACAGTATTGCAACCACAATACCTAAAATGTAAAGGGATATCATTACAACTGCTGCATTATCAGGAAAAAATGTAGCGGTAATCATTCCATAAATAGGAAGTTTGGCACTGCAGGACATAAATGGAGTCAGTATAATAGTCATTTTTCTGTCTCTTTCGCTTGCAAGAGTCCTTGTTGCCATAATAGCAGGAACACTACATCCGAAACCTACCAGCATAGGAACGAAAGAACGTCCCGACAAGCCTATTTTCCTCAGCAATTTATCCATTAAAAATGCAACTCTTGCCATATACCCGCTATCTTCCAGTAATGAAAGGAAGAAAAATAAAATAACTATAATCGGAAGAAAGGACAACACACTTCCCACACCTGCAAATACTCCGTTAATTACCAAAGAATAAACCCAATCACTTACATCGTGTGTAATCATCAGTCTTGCTATAAAATCTGTAAAGTTTCCTATCAGTTGCTCTAACAAACCCTGAAGAGGAGCTCCAATAACTCCAAAGGTAACCCAGAATATAAAAAACATAATTCCAAAAAATATTGGGATACCAAAATATTTATTAGTAAGTACTCTATCTATTTTTTCAGAACGTACCTGCTCTTTTGTTTCTTGCTTTTTAAATACTGTGTCCCGGCATATCCTTCCTATATAATCATACCTCATATCTGCCAGCGCCGCTTCTCTGTCGGTATTTAATCCTCTTTCCATTTCTTCCACAACGTGCTCTATTATATGAGCCTGATTTTCTGTAATATTCAGCATTTCAAATGTAGGCTCATCACCTTCAACAAGTTTTGTTGCCGCAAAACGCACAGGATATCCCGCCTTTTTCGCCTGATCCTCTATCAGGTGAGAAATTGAATGAATTGCTTTATGAACCTCTCCTGAACAAAAATCAAGCTTTTTAGGCTGCTCTTTTTCCTGAGCAGTTTTTACTATCACATCAACAAGCTCAGAAATCCCTTCTTCCTTGCTCGCCGATATTGGTACAACAGGAATACCCAGAAGTTTCGAAAGTTTATTTACATCAATTGAATTCCCACTGGACTCCACTTCATCCATCATATTTAAAGCAATAACCATAGGAGTAGAAAGTTCCATCAATTGCAGGGTTAGATAAAGATTTCTCTCAATGTTCGTACCATCAACAATATTTAATATTACATCAGGATGTTCTTCTAAGATAAAATCCCTTGTAACAACTTCCTCCATTGTATATGGAGATAACGAATATATACCCGGCAAATCAACCAAAGACACTTCTTTATGCTTTTTAATCAGGCCCTCTTTTTTTTCAATTGTTACACCAGGAAAATTGCCCACATGTTGGTTACTTCCTGTCAGTGCATTGTAAAGAGTTGTCTTTCCTGAATTTTGATTTCCTGCAAGGGCAATAACATATTTCATGAATTAAATACCTCTTTCAATTCAATTTTTGAAGCTTCTTCTTTCCTTATGGTCAAAACATAATTCCTTAATAAAAGCTCCATCGGGTCTCCCATAGGCGCTACTTTTCTCACACGTACCTTCGTATTTGGTGTCAGCCCCATATCCAGCAATCTTCTTCTAAGCATTCCCTGGCCGCCAATTGATGATATAACACCACCTTGTCCCGGCATTACGTTATCTAGTGTCATAAATAACTCCCTCCTATATTATGATATTGATAATCATTATCATTTACTGATTTAATTATATCTCTTCCTTTTATCATTGTCAATATGCTTGCAATAATTCTTCTAAAATATTTTATAGTTGTTACCAAAAACATATTTTTTGTCACCAGAATAATTTTTCAATCAAATTACCTGTAAAAAAACCATTAAAAAAAGGGCACACTGCTTTGCCTGCCTAGTTATAACAACAGCACCCCCTTTATATGTACCCTATTTTATATCATCAGCACTGGATCCATACACTTCAATTACAGGTATTACAAACATGAACCCAATACCCGGTTCACTGAAATTATCAAGTTTTTCCTTTATATCTTCAGCTACCCTTCCAAGCTTCTCCTTATCCTTTATAATACTGAACACTGTCTTACTGTACGGTTTTCTGCCATCTATCAACTTTTTTACATTGTCAAGCATCGGAACATTTATGTTATGCCCTAAAAGCACTTTCCCCATTCCCTGACTGTCAATTGTCGTAGCTCCTATTTCCTCTCGATAAAAAACTTCGTGTATATCATCAAGCCTACAAATATCATTCAATATCAACACCAAAGCAAACATTAAAAACCTCCCCTTGTCATTTCATCTTGTTGATTGGTAATTGCTTTCGAAAAGCCTAAAAATTCTTGATTTGTTATTTGTTTGATAAATTCACTTTTCATCAATATCAATAATATCCAATTCATATTATCATCATATGTCAATACTTTCACCTATATTCAATACAACAACCTCAGAGGATATAACCTTGTTTTTAAATTCCATAGGATTTGCCTTAATCAAATCAAATGTATTATAATGAATAGGTATAACTGTTTTAGCTTTAATAAAATCTGCAGCCTTTGCAGCATCATCTGAATCCATTGTAAAATTACCTCCTATAGGAAGAAATGCAACATCAATATGTTCGTCCTCCAGGAGTTTCATATCTAAAGTCAATCCGGTATCCCCTGCATGGTAAATTTTTTTCCCGTTAATTTCAATTAAAAATCCGCATGGATTACCACCATAAATCATATTACCGTTTTCCAATATGCCGGAACCATGAAGAGCATTTGTCATTTTTACTTTTCCAAAATTAAATTCAGCTCGTCCTCCAATATGCATACCATGAGTCTTTAAGTTATAATTGTCAAAATAAGCCGCCATTTCAAAATTAGTTATAATTAACGCACCAGTTTTTTTAGCTATATCCACCGTATCCCCAATGTGGTCACTATGACCATGGGTTACAAAAATATGTGTTACGTTTAATAAATCGCTAGAATTAATCTTTGTTAATGAATTCTCTGTTATAAAAGGATCAATAATACCTTTAAACTTTCCTTCTTCAATCATTACTGCCGAATGTCCTAAATAAATAAGTTTCAAATAAGTCACCGTCCTTAATAATATTAATTATATAATAACTTCATAATAAGATAAAATCAACAATTAATTTTAAACATATAAGCAGCCGGCACCAAATTTAAAAATCCGGTATCGTCCATCATCTTATATTAAACTAAGGAATTTAATACTTATTCTTACTATTATACATAAATACTGGGGCTCTTTTATCTGATTTAATAAGTTGCTTTTAGGAATTTGCAATGATATAATAAACATTAATTATAATTTAGTTTTTATATTTTATATAATATTACTATATAGAATGTTAAAGACCTTAAGGCTTTAGGGGGCACAATGAAAAGTTACTTGGTAGGACTTGACATCGGCTCTACTACAGTAAAAATAGCTGTAATAGACGATAAAGGAAACTTAATTCATAAACAATACGAAAGGCATTATTCCGATATAAAGAATACTGTTAACGAAATAATAAAAAATTCATCTGATAAGCTTAAAGGCAGCTCCATTAAAATAAATGTCACAGGTTCAGGCGCAATTGATATATCTAAACATTTAGGAATACCGTTTGTTCAGGAGGTTGCAGCTTCTACATGTGCTATAGAAAAATACATTCCTGACACGGATGTAGTAATTGAACTTGGCGGAGAGGATGCAAAAATAACATACCTGTCAGGTAATCTTGAACAGCGCATGAACGGTTCCTGTGCAGGAGGCACAGGCGCGTTCATTGATCAAATGGCGGTATTGATGAAAACCGATGCGGCAGGTCTTAATGAATTGTCTAAAAAACATACGACAATTTACCCTATAGCATCACGATGTGGAGTTTTTGCAAAATCTGATGTTCAGCCGCTTTTAAATGAAGGCGCAAGGCGGGAAGATATTGCGGCATCTATTTTTCAGGCTGTTGTTAATCAGACAATAAGCGGACTTGCTCAAGGCAGGCCCATTAAAGGCAACGTTGCTTTTTTAGGAGGCCCGTTGTTCTTCTTGTCTGAACTTAGAGAAAGATTCAAAGAAACATTGAACTTAAACAATAAAAATTCCATCTGCCCTGAAGATGCCAATTATTATGTAGCAATAGGCGCCGCTCTGATGTCGGCAGATCTTGAAGCAATAAGCTTCAACGAATTTTACAGCAAAATAGAAGATAAAATGAAACACTCATCAATCAAGTATCGAAAAAAAGACATGAAGCCCTTGTTTGAAAACAAGGAAGAATACAATAAATTTTTAGAAAGGCATAATAAGCATAAAGCAAAACAAAAAAATATTAATGAGTATTCAGGCCTAACTTTTCTTGGAATAGATGCAGGTTCCACGACAACAAAATTAGTTCTTATAACCAAAAAAGGTGAAATACTGTATTCATACTATGCCAGTAATGAAGGAAATCCGTTGAATTCAGCCATTAAAGCAGTTAAGGAACTTTACGGCAAATTGCATAAAGGTATAAAAGTTGCCTATACTGCAGTAACAGGCTACGGTGAAAATCTTATTAAGGCTGCACTAAAAGTAGACATTGGTGAAGTTGAAACTGTAGCACACTACAAAGCTGCGGACTTTTTCCTGGGAGGCGTTGATTTCATCATAGACATAGGCGGACAAGACATGAAGAGCATGATTATAAAAAACGGTGTTATAGATTCTATTATGCTTAATGAAGCATGCTCATCCGGCTGCGGTTCATTTATTGAAACATTTGCCAAATCACTAGGAATGACTGTTCATGAATTTGCAGAAACGGCAATTCTTTCAAAGCACCCTGTGGACCTGGGAACAAGATGTACGGTATTTATGAACTCTAAAGTTAAACAAGCACAAAGAGAAGGAGCTACATTAAGTGATATATCTGCCGGAATTTCATATTCGGTAATTAAAAATGCTCTGTTCAAGGTAATCAGATTAAAATCCCTTGAATCCATAGGAGATAAGGTAGTTGTACAGGGAGGAACATTCTATAATAATTCTGTTCTGCGAGCATTTGAACTAATAACCGGAAGAGAAGTTATAAGACCGGACATTGCAGGAATAATGGGAGCATTCGGAGCAGCCCTTGTTGCAAAAAATAAATACGAACCTACAAAAATAAGCACTTTTGTGGATGAAAAAGGACTTGATGGTTTTGCATTCACTACTTCAATGGAACGCTGCGGACAATGCACAAATAATTGTCTTCTGACAATTAACAAGTTTTCCGATGGCAGATACTTTGTTTCCGGCAACCGATGTGAACGCGGAGCCGAAAAATATATACATGGAGAAAAGAAAAAGCCTCTTCCCAACCTTTACAAATACAAATACAAGAGAGTGTTTAACTACAAGCCTCTAGCTTTAAACAACGCACCGAGAGGTATGATGGGCATACCTAGAGCATTGAACATGTATGAAGATTATCCTTTCTGGTTTACATTTTTTACAGAATTAGGATACAGAGTCGTGCTTTCCGGAACATCAAGCAAAAAAATATATGAACTGGGTATGGGGACCATACCTTCAGAATCCGTATGCTACCCCGGGAAAATTACTCATGGACATATTATGGATTTACTCAGGAAAAAAGTACCGAAAATTTTTTATCCCTGTATTTCTTATAACATTAAAGAAGATGATAATGCCGGAAATCATTATAATTGTCCTATTGTTGTATCATATCCTGAATCTATTGAAGCTAATATAGACTTTAAAAAAGTTAAATTTTATAAGCCTTTCTTAAACTTAAATGACAAAGAAAGGCTGATAAACAAGCTTTACAGAGAACTTGGATCTTCAGAAAATTTAACGTTAGATGAAATTAAAAATGCGGCAGAAAAGGCATATGACGAATTGTTTGCTTACAAAAGGGATGTTAAAAACGAAGGGAAAAAGGCAATTGAATATATAAAAAAATATAACAAAAAAGGTATTGTTCTGGCAGGAAGGCCTTACCATATAGACCCCGAAATAAATCACGGCATACCGGAAATGATTGAAAATTACGATTTAGTTGTTCTTTCTGAGGATTCTCTGGAAAATGCTTATCCTATAGAAAGGCCCCTGAGAGTCATTGACCAATGGGTATACCACACAAGGCTTTATGCTGCCGCCACGTATGTTTCTAATACAAACTATTTGGAACTTATTCAGCTTAATTCCTTCGGATGCGGACTTGATGCAGTAACAACAGACCAGGTAAGTGAAATTCTTCATAGAAATAATAAGATATATACGGTAATTAAAATAGACGAAATAACAAACCTTGGAGCAGTAAGAATTCGTATACGTTCACTTCTGGCTTCAATGGAAGAAAGAAATAAAAGCGGAATTGTTCATAAACGCATTGAAGACAATCCTGACAGACCTGTATTTACAAAAAAAATGAAAAAGAATCATACAATACTTGTTCCGCAAATGTCCCCTATACACTTTCAGTTTATTGAAACAGCAGCAAGAACGGCAGGCTACAACGCAGTTGTTCTCCCTGCAGTTGATAAACAGGCTGTGGATGTGGGGCTTAAAGTTGTCAACAACGACGCATGCTACCCGTCAATATTAGTAGTGGGGCAGCTTATAAATGCACTGGAATCAGGAAAATATGATTTAAACAATGTATCCCTGATGATTTCTCAAACCGGAGGAGGCTGCCGTGCCACCAACTATATCGGATTTATAAGAAAAGCGCTTAAAGATTCAGGTTACGGTAATATTCCGGTTATTTCATTCAATGTGGTGGGACTTGAAAAACAGCCGGGATTTAAAATTACACCATCCTTTGCCAACAGATTGGTAATGTCTATAGTTATAGGTGACACTTTAATGCGGGCAACATATAGAACCAGACCTTATGAGAAAGTAAAAGGCTCTGTAAATGAACTTTATAAAAAATGGGTTGCAAAATGCCACAAGGTTATTGAATCAGGAAACTATTCGGAATATAAACGTACAATTAAAAATATAGTGAATGACTTTGACAATATCGAACTTAACGAAAACATCAAAAAGCCTAAAGTCGGCATTGTAGGTGAAATCCTTGTTAAATTCCATCCCAATGCAAACAATGACGTTTATTCCCTTCTGGAAGAAGAAGGAACAGAAGTTGTAGTGCCTGACCTGTTGGATTTTTTCTCGTACAGTGCTCTTAACGGCGTTATAAAATATGACGAATTACTGTTTGGTTCTAAAAAATCCAAGGCAATAAACAGTATAGGGGTTAAGGCAATCGATATGTACAAAAAACCCAGTGTTGAAGCATTTAAAAATTCTACGAGATTTACAACACCTTCTGACATTAATGAACTTGCCTGTAAAGCTAAAAACTTCTTATCTCTTGCAAATCAGTCGGGAGAAGGATGGTTTTTAACAGGAGAAATGCTTGAACTTTTAGACAAGAACATAGATAATATATTGTGTCTTCAGCCGTTTGCATGCTTACCTAATCACATAACCGGCAAGGGTATGATTAAAAAGCTGAAAGACGCTTATCCAATGTCTAATATTGTTCCGATTGATTATGATGCCGGAATAAGTGAAGTTAATCAAATTAACAGAATTAAGCTGATGCTTACTAATGCTTTTAGAAAAATGAAAGCAGATGAGAAAAATAAACAAACTGTATTAGAAAATAAAAAAGATGTGAAAATGCCAAATCATAATTTAGGTAATGTTCAGGAACAGGAAATATAAAATATCCAATAAACTGCTATTACGCTATTTATATTTTATTATGGTGCCGGCCAATCCGTTCAATGCGTCCATAGATTTGTAAGGAGATGTTATTATAGCCTTTCTTTCAGTATGATTCTCCACAAATTTAGTTGACGCAATTATTTTGGGAAGCATGCTGCCCGGTGCAAAGTGACCTTCCTCCGTATATTTTTCAGCCTCTGCAACAGTAATAAATGAAAGTTCTTGCTGATTAGGCTTTTTAAAATTAATTGATACCCTTTCAACCTCAGTTAAAATCATGAGAATATCAGCATCAATGTCTTCCGCCAGCTTTTCTGCCGCTAAATCCTTGTCTATTACAGCTGCTATTCCTTCAACAGAACCATCCTTTTTTTCAATTATTGGAACGCCACCACCACCGCAGGCAATGACAATTGTTGAATTCCAAAGCCTCTTAATTGTATTGACTTCTACTATTTTTTCAGGTAACGGAGATGGAACCACTCTCCTCCATCCCCTGCCTGCATCTTCTTTCATTATATAACCTTTTTCCTGTTCTAATTTCTTAGCTTCCCTTTCTGTATAGAATAATCCTATTGGTTTTGTTGGTTTTTTAAAAGCCGGATCACCTTTGTTTACTACAACCTGAGTTATAACGGTCACCACTGGAAGCATTCTTTTCTTCTTGGCCAAAGCATATTTTAGCCCTTGCTGTATATGATATCCTATATACCCCTGAGTCATAGCTCCGCACACATCAAATGGCAGCGGCGGCGTAACATTCTTTGCCGTTTCGGACGCCAAAATCAGTCTTCCTATCTGAGGCCCATTGCCATGCACTATGGCTATTTCATATCCTGCACAGCTGATTTCTGCAAGGTATTCACAAGTTTCTTTTATAACTTTAAGCTGTGATTCCGCTGTTGCCGGCATGCCTTTATCTTCCAGGGCATTTCCTCCCAATGCAATAACCACCTTAATTATTCTATTCATTATAACCTCTCTACAAAAATTCTTTATGCTATAGTAGCAACTATAACTGACTTTATTGTATGAAGCCTATTTTCAGCTTCATCGAATACAACTGAATATTTGCTCCTAAATACCTCATCCGTAACTTCCCTTATATCATATCCGAGTTCTTTTTGTTTTTTAGCCATTGCTGTTTCAAAATCGTGGAATGAAGGTAAACAGTGCATAAATATTATATCGTCGTTTCCTGTTGACTTTAATAACTCCATTGTTACCCTATAAGGAGTCAATAATTTTACTCTTTGAGGAATTTGGCTTTCTTCACCCATTGATGCCCAAATATCCGTATAAATTACATCGGCACCTTCAACATATTCCCGCCTATCAGATATTTCAATCTTGGCACCTGTGTACTTTGCAATTTCATTGACCTTGTTAAGAGCGTCTTTATCAAGCTGCTTTTTAAGCTCTTCAGGTCCAAATGCAACAAAATGCATTCCCATTTTGGCACATCCGTACATCCACGCATAGCACATGTTATTCCTGATATCTCCTGCAAATATAACCTTTACCTTATTTAAAGGCTTTGACACATGTTCTTCTATTGTAAGTAAATCTGCCAATATTTGTGTTGGATGGTCAACATCCGTTAAACCATTCCAAACAGGAACACCTGAATACCTTGCAAGATTTTCCACTACTTCCTGTTTGTATCCTCTGTATTCTATACCGTCAAAAAACCTTCCAAGAACCTTTGCCGTATCCTCCAGCGATTCTTTCTTTCCCATCTGTGAGCTTCCCGAATCCAAAAATGTCACATGTGCTCCTTCATCCAATGCAGCCACTTCAAAAGCACATCTTGTTCTTGTGGACGTTTTTTCAAATAATAATACAATGTTCTTACCCATTAACAAATAATTTGAATTTCCCAACCTTTTCTTTGATTTTAAATCATGTGATAAATCCAGTAAATATCTTATTTCATCAGTTGTAAAATCCATTAGCGTTAAAAAACTTCTTCCCTTCAAATTTACCGCCATAACTGCCTCCATGCTTAATTAATTATTTATTTGTATATTTAGTAATAGTATCATAATTTCCACAGCCATACAACAAATTTTTTCTACAAGCGTTCTCTGATTAATGGCATACTCATACATCTTGGCCCACCTCTGCCACGAGACAGTTCTGAGCATGGCATAACATGAGTTTTTATTCCTCTTTGCTGCAATATTTCATTTGTTACATAATTCCTTGAATAAACTATTACTTCTCCAGGAGAAATACACAGGGTATTTGAGCCATCGTTCCATTGCTCTCTTGCCGAGTCTACGATATCATTACCTCCGCATTTAATTAAATCAACTCCATCCAATCCCAACGCTTTACTCAATATGTCTCCTAAACGTCCAATTTCTTTGGTGATTTTAATTTCACTGTCACTGCCTCTTTCCAGCACATATACAGTCATATCAGATTCGATTTTGGGATGAATGGTAAACTTATCATAGTCAACCATTGTAAAAACAGTATCTAAATGCATAAATGCTCTTGTTTTGGGAATGTCTATTGCCAAAACTCTTTTAAAGGTGCTTTCCTCTGTAAGAAGAAGGTCGGTAAACCTTTCAATTGCATTAGGACTTGTTCTCTGAGAAATTCCTACTGCAATAACTTCTTCATTTAATAGTAAAATATCTCCTCCCTCAAGAGAATATTTTTCCGTCCTGTTATAAAACAAAGTTGTTCCTTTATAGACAGGATTGAAATTAAAAATATACTTTGCAAATAATGTTTCCCTGTTTCTTGTAACAGTTGACATTTTGTGAATTGATACACCTTCTCCAATTGCTGCAAAAGGATCTCTGGTAAAATATAAATTAGGCATGGGGTCAATTATAAAAGGATATTGATTGCTTAAAAAATCTGATAGACTTGGTCCTCCATGATGAATTTCTGATTTTCTCACACCCTCCATCATTTTACAAACCATATCTTTATTACTTTCAAAAGACAGAAAATAGTCCCTTAAAATATCGTATTCCTTACTTCCCTTAATACCGGCTTCTTCTATGAATTCATCTATAAACTGATTTTTTATTTCATTATTGTAAAGTGAATCAGCAGCCAAGTCTTCTAAGTACACTACTTCTATATTATTTTCTCTAAAAATACTCGCAAATGCATCATGTTCTTCCTGTGCAATTTTCAAATATGGTATATCATCAAAAAGTAAATCTTCAAGATATTCCGGCATCAGATTTTCTAATTCCTTACCCGGTCTGTGAAGCAGGACTTTTTTAAGATTTCCTATTTCCGAATAAGCACTTATAGCTAAATTGTTCAAATATATCACCTTCATAATCTTATTTCAATATGTAGCCTGCGTAATATAACGCAATTGCTAGCTAACAATTGAAGATTATCATATTGTTGAATATATATAATAGTATTAACCATAATTATTTTATTAGTAATTCATAAATTTGTCAAGGAATTTTAAATATTTATAAATTAGTCCTATATTTATACAGTATAATATATGAAATATAAACGTGCAGAAAATTAGAGCAATGTCAGAAAATTAGTTGAATATATTATATTTTACAACGAAAAAAGATTTCAAAAAAGACTAAGATGCATGATTCCTTTAGAATATCGAAACCATGCATCCATATGTGCATAAATTTTAATTAAATTACCTGTCTGCTTGACAAATGTCAGTTCAGAATCAACTGTTTTTAAATTACACACTCATAGATATACTTAATTGTTATGAATAATTTATGTAAATTGTACCCGGCAACGACTTACTTTCCCAGGCGGTTACCCGCCAAGTATCATCAGCGCA
>ENA-UOOI01000449-UOOI01000449.1-fermentation-metagenome-genome-assembly--contig:-NODE-449-length-52719-cov-60.017146_pt1 | contig 52719 bp, 50 predicted proteins | sample MGYA00245779_ERZ724027 | MGnify/ENA primary metagenome ERZ724027 (study PRJEB28704, sample SAMN03018318) | fermentation metagenome | biome: anthropogenic terrestrial biome; feature: soil; material...
GCCATTCAAAATCCGCCCGGTGCTCCACAAGGGCGCTGGCTCTGTTCTGCGCAAGCGTATCATCCCCCCGCTCCGGGTCGTAAGTCCCCCAAAGCCGATAGCGGTTGTAGTAATCGACCGTGCTGCGGTAAAGCCGGCTGTTGGCCGCTTGAAAATGCCTGAGGTTCTGGATCACATCCGCTTTGATCTGGGGCACGTCTTTTTCCCTGATGAATTCCATCAGGCGTTCGAACTCCACGTCGATCCGGTTCGGGAGATCGGATACGGAAAAGCCGCCGTCGGCGTTTTCCTTTTCTGAATATGGGGATTGTTCCGGCATGCCGGTCTGCCTCCTTCCAGTTTTGCATTCCTATTATCCTATGTGGCGGCGGGTCAAACGTGCCGTTCACAGGGCCCGTAAGCCGCCCGCTTGTGTTCTGCCGGGACAGGCGGGCGCGGAAACTCCGCCTCAGGCCCGGGGGAATCTTTTGAAGGAAAATATTGGGATGGAGAGTGTTGAAAAGAGCACCCGCGCGTGGTATAGTAAAATTAAAAAAAGGGGGACGGACGGTGCCGCCCCAAAAAGGAGGCCGGCTTGATGAGAAAGCGCGGAATACTGGCTTTGGCTCTGGCTCTGGTGATGCTCTGGTGCGGTGCGACTCCCGCCTATGCGGCGGCTGCCGCGGCAAGCGGGCATCTGTCCTATGGCTATTTTCAGAAGTACGGCGATTACCTGTATTACGACTATGACATGTGCCTCTATCGAATGAATCTGGATGGGAGCAGAAAGACAAAGATCCTGAACGAGAATGTAGCGGGGGACAGCGAGCAGTTCGTGATTGAGAACGATGTGGTCTATTATGTGGACTCCGAAAGCGGGGCGCTCTGCCGGATCGGCCTGAACGGTACGGGAAAGCAGAAGCTGACTACCCAGAAGGTCGGAAGCCTGTCAGTGTATGACCACTGCGTTTACTATGTGGTCGGCGTTTTGGATGGCCCGCTGTATTTCTATGATCCGGTTACCGGGACAAACGAAAGGTTTGCCCCCATCAGCGGAGACGTCAGTTTCTACCGGATCGCCGGGGATACCATCTTTTATTCGCAGACTCCTTTCATCGAATCGAACAGCCCGTCCGACTGGTGGATCAACGCGGACTCAGAACTGGAATCCATGAAAATGGATGGCACGGACCGCCGGGATTACGGTTATATCCGTTCGCGTGAATACGGATTTTTGGTGCAGGACGGCATGCTGTATACGGTCTGTTCCCAGGACCATACGCTGAGCGCATGCAATCTTGACACCCTTGAGTCCGCCGATCTGGCGAACGGGGTCTATCAGATTTTCGGGATCGCAGGAGGCTCGGTTTTCGCTTCGGGAACCGGCGACGCGATGTTCCGGGTCAGCCTTGCGAATGGAACGAAGTATTTGGCGCCCGCCATGAAATACTCCTGCCCGAATTTCCGGATATACGGCCCTTATATCTACGCTTCCCAAACGAATCTCGGGGGCGGTTTCGACCTGTCCGTAAACACGGTGGATGGAATTTCACGGTTTGACCTGAACGGGAATCTGGTCGGCCGCCTGACGGCCAGCATCCAGAACGGCGAGCCTTACGACGGTTGATCCGGCAAATCCGGGCGGTACAACAATTGAATACAAAAGCCCGAAAGAACCCGAAAGAACGGTTTCGAGTTTTCGGGCTTTTTTTTATAGATCATCTGAGCCTGAAAACAGGGCGTTGAGAGGGCAAAACATGAAAATTGTAAATCAAATGAAAACAATTGTGTCAAAATAAGACCAGAATGTAAACACTGCGCAAATCGTCTTGACAAAGAATTCTCACCCATTTATTATAGTTAATAAGAAAGATAAAGTGGCTCCGTACAGAAAAGAGGAGATTCGCGTGTTGGAATGGATCAGAAGAACGATGACTGGACGCTACGGCGGCGATCAGCTGATGGTCGGCATCCTTGTTTTTTATATGCTGCTGGCGGCTGTCGCGCGGTGGACGGGATTTTTCCCGCTCCTGTTTCTGGCTTATCTTCTGCTGGCTTGGTGTCTGTTCCGAATTTTTTCCCGCAACGTTTCGCAGCGGTATGAAGAAAATCAGTTCTTTTTGAAATACTGGAACCGTTTTCTCGGCTGGTTTTACGGCCAAAGGAGAAATATCCAAGACCACAGGATTTACCGTTATTACAAGTGCCCGAACTGCTCCAGCAGGCTCCGCGTCCCGAAAAAACGGGGAAGGATCGAAATCACCTGCCCGGTGTGCGGCCGGAAATTCATCAAAAAGACATAGGGGACATAAAAAATCCTTTCTTCCGCTATGGAAGAAAGGATTTTTTATGTCCGGGTCACTGCCGCGGCAGCTTTTCATGTCCGGCGGGCAGGCCAGAAGGCATCGGCCTTTTGAAAACGCAGTTTTCCGGGAGATCACCATTTTTCCCGGTGGACGATCTCTTCCAGGCGCCTGCGCGGAACCGGCCTGGGGGTCGCGTCGGAATAGCCGAGCGTGAGGATGCAGACCACGTATTTGTCCTCCGGAATCCCCAGAACCGGCCTGACGTCGTCCTGCCGGAACCAGCCGGTCCAGCAGGTGGAAAGCCCAAGATGCCGCGCCTCCAGAACGATGTGCTCTGTGGCGATGGCCGTGTCCCGGATGATCTGCTTCAGCTCTTCATCCGGGCTTTCTTCCCGCACGCTGACCTCGCGGTCCGTGCGGGCCTTCATGTCCGCAACGCAGACGAGGAACACCGGGGCCTGCAGCATGAACGCCTGACGGTGGTCGGCCTGCACGAGCTTTTCCATGGTCCCCCGCGAACGGACGACGATGAAATGCCACGGCTGGGTGTTGCTGCCGGAAGGCGCAAGGCGCGCGGCCTCGAGCAGGCGGGCGACGGTTTCGTCCTCCACGGGCCTGGATGTATAGCTCCGGATGCTTCTTCTCGTTTCAATTTCTTTCAGCATGATGATCCTGCCTCTCTGTTCCTTTTTTCTTCTTCTATTTTACTCCGCTTTTTTCTTTTTTCCACTTATCATAGGAATTTTTCCGAAAAAATATAGCGGGACTTTTGCGGAAAGGGCTTTTTCGCTTTGGCCGGTACCCGATTTATGCGGCGGAAAGGTGTTCCACGAGAATATTTGAGCCGATCAGGATCAGGATGGCTCCCCCTGCCATCTGTGCGCCGAAGCGGTGTTTGGCCCCGAACCGGCTGCCAGCAAAACGCAACTTTTTCGGACGGGCAGTTTTTTATTCAGGCGGCTGCTCTTCCGTCTCGTCCTTTAGGGCGGCATCCGGGCCGTACGGCAGCAGCACCGTGAAGCGCGAGCCATGACCGGGCTCGCTTTGGGCCGTCACCGTCCCGCCGTGCTTTTCCACGATTGCCCTGACGACGGAAAGCCCGATCCCCGCGCCGCCGGATTGGCTGCTGCGGGACGGGTCGGCCCGGTAGAACCGCTCGAACACATAGGGCAGATCCTCCGGCGAAATGCCGGTTCCGGTATCCTCCACCTCTATTTTGGCGAAGCGGCCTTCCCGGGAAAGGAGGATTCGGATGCCGCCGCCGCGCCCGGTGCTTTTCAGGCTGTTCGACAGCAGGTTGATCAGCACCTGCCGCAGCTTGTCGCCGTCCGCCTCGATCGGCGGAGCCGTGCCCGACACGCGGATGGAAACGCCCTTTTCCAGCGCCTTGGGCTCAAAGCTGAGGACGGTGCCCGAAGTGAGGGCCGCAAGATCCACCGGCGATTTTTCCAGCGGGGTGCTCTCGTCCTCCAGCCGGGCCAGCTTATCCAGATCGGCCACCAGCCGGGTCAGGCGCAGGATTTCATCGTGCAGGCCCGAAAGGTGCTGCTCGTCCGCCTGCCACACGCCGTCGAGCAGCGCCTCGATATTGCCGCGCAGGACGGTGAGCGGTGTGCGCAGCTCGTGGGCGACGTCCGCCGTCATTCTTCGCCGCAGAAGGTCCTGCCGCTCCAGCTTGCGGGAAAGCCCTTCCACCGCATCCGCCAGGCGGTCGAGCTCCAGCGTCCCGCTGCGCGCCGGGGCCTTTTCCGGGTAGTCGCCCCGGGCGATCCGTTCCGTCATCCCGATGGCCTGCTCGATGGGCTGGCTGATGCGCCGGGCCATCAGAAGGCCGACCAGCGCAGCCGCGAAAAGCGAGATCAGCCCCACCCCGGCCAGCCCGCGGTTCAGCGTGCCGATGAACGCCGTATCGTTGTCGCTCAGATAAAAAGGCCCGTAATACCCCACGCTGACGCTGCCCGCCGCGCGGGAGCCGGACAGGACCGGGTAGTTCTTTTCCTCATAGGCGCCCTGAAAGCCGGGGTAACGTTTTTTCATGTCGTCCGCCATGCTCTGAAGCATCCGGTGGCACAGCCCGTTGTTGTGCACCATGGCGTCCCACAGGACGCGGCCGCTGCCGTCGCTGACCCGGATGATCATGCCGCGCTCCAGCGCCGCGACGCCGATGGATTCGAGCGAGGAGGCGGGGAAGGAGCCGGTGGACGGGTCGTACTGCTGGGACACCTGATTCACGATCTCGCGGTTCTTTTCGTTCTGCTTCTGAATGATGTACTGCTCAAACTGGCGCTGCAGCAAAAAATTGCTGAACAGGCTCACGCCCCCCACCAGCAGCAGGGCCACCAGCACATAAGAGAGCGAAAGCTTCCATTTCAGTTTCAGGGATTTCTTCATCTCATTCACCGCCGAAGGAATAGCCGACCCCGTGGACCGTGCGGATATAGCGCGGCGCGCGGGCGTTGTCCTCGATTTTCTGCCGGATGTTCTTGATGTGGGTGTCGATCACGCGGTCGAACCCGTCGTATTCATCCCCCAGGGCGAGGGCGATGAGTTCCTCCCGGGTAAAGGTTTTCGTGGGGTATTTCGCCATGGTGAAAAGGATCTGGAATTCCGCCGGGGTCAGCGGGATGCGGCGGCCCTTTTTTCTGGCCTCGCGGCGCGCGGCGTCCAGCACGAGGTCGCCGTCCGAAAACGAGAGGACGGGGGAGAGGGGAACGGCCTCTTTCGTCACGCGCCGAAGCACCGTTTCCACGCGCGCCGTCAGCTCCCGGGGGCTGAACGGCTTGATCATGTAGTCGTCCGCGCCGATCTTCAGGCCGTTGAGCAGGTCTTCCTCTTCGGCTTTCGCCGTCAGCATGATCACCGGGACCCGGGATTTCCTGCGTATGGCGGCGCAGACCTCTTCCCCCGAAAGCCCGGGCAGCATCAGGTCCAGCACGACGAGGACGGGGGAATACCGGTCGAAGGCGGCAAGGGCATCCCTGCCGTCGTAGGCGCATACCACGCCGTAGCCATCCTTTTCCAGATAGGATTTGACGATTTCGGTTATCTTGATCTCGTCGTCGACCACAAGAATCGTTTTCTGCTGATCCAATGCAGAAACTTCCCTTCCGTTTCTTTTTGCGATAGCGTTTTCCGCTGTGGCAGCTCCACTGATGACTGCGAGCCCGGATTTGTTCTGTATCTTAGCCGGAAATGCCATAAGACGCGGATTCGGTTCTATTCACCTGGGATTATTGTAACACAAAAAAGGCTTTTCACAACAAAAAGCCTTTTTTCAGAGCAAAGCTATCCTTCTTCCCCGGCACCGCCGGGCGCGCAGCACTCGGGAAGGGCGCCGTCCTGCGCCGGGCCGGAGCAGCAGCTCCCTCCCGCGGCCCCCGCCGTTCCATCCGGGCCGGAGGCCGATGCCGTGCCGCCCTGCGCCGAACCGGAGCAGCAGCTTCCTCCCGCCGCACCCGCCGCGCCTGCGGTTCCTGCCGGGCCGGCCCCCGGCCCGGTCAGCGCCGCCTTGGCGGTCTGCGGGGAGGAGATGTCGTCCACCACCGTAATCGAGCTGCGGATCATGCCCATCCAGCAGCTGTAGGGGATCGTTCCCGCTTCTTCCGGGGTGAACTCGATGACGTTGTCCCCCGGGGCCAGCTCCTTCTGAAGGTTGAATCTGGAGATCACCACGGGATTGTTGCAGCCGTTCAGGTCGCTTTGGGAGACCCGTATGGTCCAGCGGACCGGGATTCCCTTCTGAACCGTGATGGGAGCGTATTTTCCGGACCGGAACTCCGTCGTGACCTCCTGCACGCCGTCTTTGACGACGGCCGCGTTCGCCGCTTGCCGCGAAAAGCCCGCGCCCCACACGGGAAGGCCCGAAAGGCTCATGCCGCGGCCGATCATGACAAGGCCGAGCGTCATGACGAGCGCGGAGCTGAATTTCATCATGTTGCGGGTGAATTTGCCGCTCAGGAAAGAACTGACGGCGCCGAACGAGAACATCAGCGGCACCGTGCCCAGGCCGAACGTCAGCATCGAAAGCGCGCCGCCGAGCATGCTGCCCGTCCCAAGCGCGTAAAGCTGCATGGCCTGAAGCGGCCCGCACGGCATCAGCCCGTTCAGAAGCCCCACATAGAACGGGGAGCCCGCCCTCTTTTTCCCGCGCGCCGCCCGGGAGAGGAACTTCGGCATCCGGAGCCCGAACCGGCGCAGCCCGGGGAACGCGTTCATCAGGTTCAGACCGGTCACGATCATGAAAATGCCCGCGAAAATCGCGACGGCGCCCTTCGCCGCGCCGGAAAAGCTCACCGCCTGCCCGGCGGCCCCGGCGATGGCGCCGGTCGCCGTGTAGGAGATCACGCGGCCCGAGTTATAGAGGAACGCGGGCTTCAGCTTTTCCCGGATCCGGGCCGGGGCCGCCGTTTCCCCGCCGCGCCCGATGGTCTGGGAAAGGTTGATCCCCCCGCACATGGCAAGGCAGTGGATCGACGTGAGAAGCCCCGTGACGAACAGGAGCCCGTACCCCATGTTCCGGCTGACCTGCGGGACGAACTGGAAGCCGACGGTATGATCGATCAGCAGGTACAGGGCCAGCAGGATCATCAGGATGCCCAGGACCTGGCGCGTGCTGTTCGGTCCTTCCCGGCCTGGCCCTTCCGCGCCGCGGCCGTGCTTTACGCCGTATCCCGCCCGGCGGATGGCTTCTTCCAGCTTTTCCGGGCTCGCTTCGTCCGCGTCGTATTCCACTTCCGCCCGGGAGGCGGAATAGCTCGCCGACGCGCTTTTGACGCCGGGGACGCCCTTCAGGGCCTCCTCGATGCGCAGCTCACATCCGGAACAGCTCATGCCGCTGATCAAAAACGTTTTTTTTTGAATGGATTCTTCCATGATTCACTCCCCGGTCAGCGCTTCCAGCTTTGAAAAATCGTGCTGGCCTGCGACAGAAAGTCCTTTGGGATCACGATGCTGTCCGCGTTCTCGGTTTTGTTTCCGGATGAAATCGGAACCGGGTTGCACCCGCCGTGCTGAACCTCCACCTGATCCGCGGTGAACTGGTTCCCGCAGTTCTGGCATACGAGCGTGGTGCCGTCCGTCTTGTAATACCCCCGCCCGGAAGCGTAGCAGACCTGACAGGTGTTGAACGCGGTCCGGATCGTTCCGTCCGGCGCTTTCACCGCGAGCACCTCCATTTTGGTGCCGTCCGCCGCCTTGTACGGATAGAAGGATGGGGTCTGTGTGATCCCGCTTTTCGGGATCGCCAGATCGCCGGTCTGCCGGTTGGTATATTCGCTTTCGCCGCCCCCGCGGTTTATCAGCAGGGCCGCGGCCACGATGGCGGCCGCCGAGAAAATGCCGGCGGCCGCCAGAAGGACCGCCCTTTTATTTTTTTTCTTTTCCTTTTTTGCCTGATCCATTCGTATCACTCCCTTGCGGCTATCCTACCGGAAGATTGTGTGGAAAATGTGAAGATCGGGAAAAAGGGCCCGTTCGGCGGGCAAAGAAAAAGGAGACGGCGGATGCCTCTCCTTAATCGGACGTGCTTTCGGGTGCCTATGCACGAAAAACGGGACTGCCCGTCCCGTTTCTAAATGTCCTAAGACGGTTATTTGTTTTCTTTTTCGTCTTCGTCTTCCTCCGCCAGTCTCTTAGCCAGCTTTTCCAGGCATTTGTGGCAGATATTGTGTCCCTTGAATGTGATGATGTGATCCATACTTTTACAGAACATACAAGAGGGCTCGTATTTCTTTAAGATAATCATAGAATCATCTACGAAGATTTCCAGTGAATCCTTATCTGTAATGTTGAATGTGGTCCTTATTTCTTTCGGTAAAACGATTCGGCCGAACGGATCGATCGGCCTCACGATTCCTGTCGATTTCAAAAGTATCCCTCCTTTGCAAATAAAACAGTTAAAACAGTTAAAACAATGTCAAAAAATGCTGGATTCTATCCTTATAATACCTTTTTTTGGCAATTCTGTCAATTGAATAATAATTAATAATTTTATTTTTTAGAACGTTTATTTGTTTAATTTCTCCAAACACAAGAAAAATTTCTCCCCGGAATCTTCGGCGTTCCGAAAGAGGCCTTTTGTACTGCTTTCCACCGCAGGCTCATATGTATGTACGGGTGAGAAACATGATGAATTATATCTGGGCCGGCATGATCCTTTTCAGCTTTGTCTGCGCGCTTCTGACCGGGCGCATGGGAGAGCTTTCCGACGCGGTGCTTTCGGGCGCGGCGAGCGCGGTGCAGCTCACCATCGCCCTTTTGGGGATGATGTGCGTCTGGACCGGGCTGATGAAGGTGGCGGATGCGGGCGGGCTGACCGCCCTGCTCAGCCGCCTGTTCCACCCGCTGATGCGGCGCCTGTTCCCGCGCTACGGCAAAGACAGCCCGGCGTCAAGGGCCATCTGCATGAACGTCACGGCGAACCTGCTGGGGCTCGGGAACGCGGCGACGCCGTTCGGGATTGCCGCGATGAAGGAGATGAGCCGGGAAAACGGCGGGCTGAAGTCGGCGGACAACAGCATGGTGATGTTCGTGGTATTGAATACCGCTTCGATCCAGCTGATCCCGACGTTCATGGGGACGCTTCGCGCCCAGTACGGTTCGCCGGCCCCGTTCGATATCGTGCCGGCCGTCTGGCTGGCTTCTGTTTTGTCGCTCACGGTCGGGATCATCGCGGCGAAGCTGCTGGAAAGGTGGAAAGCCGATGACTGAATTCGGGATCTTTGTCGTGCCGGTCACTGTTTTTCTGATCATCCTGTTCGGGCTTGTCCGGAAGGTGCCGGTGTTCGACACCTTTGTGGCCGGGGCGAAGGAGGGGGCCGTTTCGTGCTTTTCCGTTCTGCCCTCGCTCGTGGGGCTGATTATGGCGGTCAGTATGCTGAGCGCCTCGGGGGCGCTGGACCTGTTCTCGGCGTTCCTGGCGCCCGCCGCGAAGGCCGTCGGCCTTCCGCCGGAGGTGATGCCGCTCGCGCTGATGCGCCCCGTTTCGGGCAGCGGCTCGAACGCGCTCCTGATCCGCCTGTTCCAGGATTACGGCCCGGACGGCTTCATCGGGCGGGTGGCCTCCGTGATGAACGGCTCGACGGAAACGACGTTCTACGCGATCGCCGTCTATTTCGGGGCGGTGGGCGTCAAGAAGACGCGCCACACCATCCCCGCTGCGCTTGCGGCCGATTTTTCCGGATACATCGCCTCTGTGTGGGCGGTGCGGCTTTTCTTTCCCTGAAAGGAGGGATGCGCGGTGATTCGCCTGAGCGAGCTCCCTTACGGGCAGAGCGGCGTCGTCGTGCGGATCGGCGGCGCCGGCGCGCTGCGCCGCAGGATCATCGACATGGGCCTCACGCCCGGAACGGCGGTGCGGATGGGCCGGGCGGCGCCGCTCGGCGACCCGGTGCAGATCGCGGTGCGCGGGTATGAGCTGAGCATCCGGAAATCCGAGGCGCGGGAAATTCTGGTGGAGGAACGAAAAGAACGATGAAAAAGAAGGAACGCACGCTGAAATTCGCGCTGGCCGGAAACCCGAACTGCGGCAAGACAACGCTGTTCAACCGCATCACGGGCAGCAGCCAGTCGGTGGGCAACTGGCCCGGGGTGACGGTGGAAAGGAAGGCGGGCACGGCCCGCGCGGCCGGGGCGCTGATCTCGGTTGTGGATCTGCCCGGCATTTATTCGCTCGCGCCCTATTCGCCGGAGGAAAAGGTCGCGCACGACTATCTCCTTTCCGGCGAGCCGGACCTGATTCTGGACGTGGTGGACGCGACGAACCTGGAGCGGAACCTGTACCTGACCACCCAGCTTTCCGAGCTGGGGATCCCGATGGCGGTGGCGCTGAACATGGCCGACGAGGTGGAAAAGCGCGGCGAGACCATCGACTGCGCGCTTCTGAGCCGGAAGCTCGGCGTGCCGGTGGTCTCCGTTTCCGCGAGCCGCGGCACGGGCGTGGGCCTGCTGCTGAAAGCGGCGGTGGAAACGGCGCGGGAAAAGGCTTCCCCATTGCCCGCGCGGTTTTATTCCCCGGCCCTCGAGCAGGCCATCCGCGGCACGGAGGAAGCCGTGCGCACACCCTGCACGCGGTGGCGGGCGGTCGGCCTGCTCGAGGGCTCGGAGCCGCTTTCCGGCCTTGCGCCGCAGGCCCGGAGAAAAATAGAGGCCCTGCGGAAAACGATTCCCGTGACGGAGGCCCTCGATCTGGACATGATCGTGGCGGACCAGCGCTACCGCTTTCTCGGCGCCCTCTGCCGCAGCGCGGTGCGGAAAACAAGGGTTTCCTCCGGCGGGGGCTATTCCGAGAAGATCGACCGCGTGCTCGCCGGGCGCTTTCTTGGCCTGCCCCTGTTTTTCCTTTTCATGCTGGGGGTGTTCTGGGTCACGTTCGGGGCGCCCGGCTCCTTTCTGGGGGACTGGCTGAACGGCAGGGTGCTGGCGTTTTCCCGCTTTCTGGATGGGGTGCTGCGCAGCTCCGGCACGCAGGACTGGGCGCGCAGCCTCGCCGTGGATGGAATTCTCGGCGGGGTCGGCGCGGTGTTCGTCTTTCTGCCGCAGATCGTGCTGCTGTTTGCGATGCTCTCTTTTCTGGAGGACAGCGGGTATATGGCGCGCGCCGTTTTCATGATGGACCGCCTGCTGCGGAAAATCGGCCTTTCCGGCCGGGCGTTCGTGCCGCTTCTGATGGGGTTCGGCTGCACGGTCCCCGCCGTGATGTCCACGAGGATCCTGGAGCGGGAAAAGGACAGGCGGCTGACCGTCCTGATCGTGCCGTTCATGAGCTGCAGCGCGAAGATGCCGGTGTACTCGCTGATCATTTCGGCGCTGTTTGCCGGGCACCGGGCGCTCACCGTCTTTTCCGTCTATGCCCTGGGGATCGTGCTGGGAGTCCTTTCCGCCCTGTTGTTCAAGAACACCATCCTTCAGGGGGAGCCCGCGCCGTTCGTCATGGAACTTCCGCCGTACCGCGTGCCCACTTTTCAGAACCTTCGGCTCCACGTCTGGCAGCGCCTGAAGGATTTTCTGCAGAAGGCGGGTACCGTTCTTCTGTTCGCCACCGTGGCGGTTTGGTTTCTGCAGTATTTCACCCCCTCTATGGGTCATGCTTCCGACCCGTCGCAGAGCATCCTCGCGGCGGCCGGAAAGAGGATCGCGCCCGTTTTCACGCTGTGCGGCTTCGGGGAATGGCGCCAGGCCGTTTCGCTGGTGACGGGTCTTGTCGCCAAGGAGTCGGTGGTGAGCACGATGCGCGTGCTGTATCCCGCCGGCGTCAGCGGAAGCCTGGCCGAGGCGCTCAAGGCAGCCTTTACGCCTGATTCCGCCTATGCGTTTCTGATCTTCGTGCTGCTCTACACGCCCTGCGTCGCGGCGCTTTCCGCCATCCGGCGGGAGATGGGGAGCCTGAAATGGACGGCGCTGACCGTAGGATATCAGATGGGGCTGGCGTGGTTTGCCTCCGCCTTCTTTTATCAGTGGGCGACGCTGCTTCGCCATATTTTTTGACGAAAAAAGAGTTTTTCCGCTTTTTTTGTCGAAAGTTTTATAATTATGCCCCGATCCGCCGTTTGGGTATTGCGGAACCATCTTTTTTTGGGTATAATAGCTTCCGTGTAAATTTAGGCCCTGCTTGAGAAATAAAAACGACGGATTTTCGAAATAAGACTGTGCCGAACAAGAAAAAAGATCCTTTCCGGATTCCGGGCGTTTTTGGCGCCGGGCGGCGCAATTTCAGCCGAAACAGACCAGTTTCCTGATTTTTCAAACGAGGCTTGGGAAACCGATGATTTCAATGACGCATGCGGAGTGAATCAGCGGTTGCTTAGCTCCCGTGTAAATCCCATCTAGGAGGAATCGTTCCATGCTGTTAATGCTGGATATCGGCAATACGAATATCACCCTCGGCGTATATGAAGGGAAAAAGCTCCTTTTCGTTTCGCGCATGGCGACCGACCGCGCCCGTATGGAAGACCAGTATGCCATCGAAATCCGCGACATTCTGGATATCTACGGGGTCAAGGTGAAGGATCTGGACGGCTGCATCATCAGCTCCGTCGTGCCGCCGCTGAACACCTATATCGCCCGCGCGATCAAGAAGCTCGTGGGGATCGAGCCGGTCTGTGTGGGGAAAAACACCATGACCGGACTGAAGGTTCGGATCAGGAACCCGGAAACGCTGGGCGCGGACCTGATTGCCGGAAGCGTCGGGGCGGCCGAGCTGTACGGCGGCCCCTGCATCGTCTGGGACATGGGGACCGCGACGACGGTCTGCGTCATCGACGGTGAGCTCAACATGCGGGGCGGCTGCATCATTCCCGGCATGGCGATCAGCATGGACGCGCTCATCAGCCGCACGGCGAAGCTTCCAGCGATCAGCCTGATCGCGCCGAAAAAGGTCATCGGCACGAACACGGTGGAATGTATGCGCGCCGGCATTCTGTATGGACAAGCCTCGATGGTCGACGGCCTTTCCGGCAGGATCGAGGAGGAGCTCGGCACGCCGTGCCGGATCATCGCGACCGGGGGCCTTGCGCGCGAGGTAGTGCCGCTTTGCAGGCGCGACATCGTTCTGTGCGACAACCTCGTGCTCGAGGGCCTTCGGGTCATCTACGAAAAAAACGCCCCCGGAGCGGCCGGTTAAAATAAAGTGTGCATCCTCCGCTCCGTCCTGAATTTTTCCGAATCCCGTCCAGTATAAATGAGTATCTTGGTGTTCGGGAAAACGGAGGGATAAAAATGGAACGCTGGGTGAAGGCCGAGCCGAATGTATCGGTTTTTGTGCAGGACATCAACCCGCGCGGCAGAAAGACGATTCTGTTTCTTCACGGGTGGCCCGCCGATCACCGGCTGTTCGAGTACCAGTATCAGGACCTTCTGGAAAAGGGGTACCGGTGCGTCGGGCCGGACATGCGGGGGTTCGGCCGGTCGGAAAAGCCGGTTTCCGGCTACGATTACAACCGGCTTGCCGACGACGTGCGCCGCATCATCGACAGCATGGGCCTGTGCGGGGTCACTCTGGCCGGGCATTCCACGGGCGGAGCGGTCGCGCTTCGGTATGTGGCCCGCCACAATGCGCACGGGGTGTCGAAGCTCGTGCTGATCGCGGCGGCGGCGCCCAGCCTGATCCAGAGGCCGGATTTCCCGTACGGGCTCGAACGCGCGGATGTCGAGCGGATCATCGCGGAAACCCGCCGGAACCGCCCCGATATGCTCCGGAATTTTCAGGAGATGTTCTTTTACCGGAAGGTTTCGCCTTCGTTTGCGCAATGGTTCTTCCAGCTGGGGATCGGGGCCGCCGGCTGGTCGACCATTGCGGTCTCGCAGAGCTGGCTGAAGGAAGAACTGTTTTCGGATATGGCCAGGGTGCGCATCCCGACGCTGATCCTGCACGGCGTTCACGACCAGGTCTGCCTGTTCCCGCTGGGGGAGGCGCTCAGCCGCGGAATCGCGGGCTCCCGGCTCATCCCGTTTGAAGAAAGCGGGCACGGCCTGTTTTACGACGAAAGGGAAAAATTCAACAAAGAGCTGATCCGGTTTGCCGGGTAGCCGTTCCGCCGCTTGACAAAACCCGTTTTTGGTGGTAGCCTTAAAAACAAATGAATCATTTGGAAAGACAGTGACAGAGACAGTAGGCTTTCCTGAAAAATCCCAGCGAGCCGGGGCCAGTGCGAGCCCGGCATGAGTAAGGAAACGCTGAACATCCCTCTCGAGCCGCACGCTGAAAGGACGCCGAGTAAGCGGGGCCGGTTTTCCGCCGTTATCGGAGCGCATATGTCAGTATGCTGGAACGGGTGGTATCACGAAGCTCAGCCTTCGTCCTGAATTCAGGGCGGAGGCTTTTTGATTGCAGCTTTTATTGGGAAAACAGAAGGAAGCAAAAACAGGAGGACTCGGAATGTATCAGAAAGTATCTACGGACCTGAATTTTGTGGAACGGGAAAAGAAGATTGAGGCGTTCTGGCAGGAGCGGCATATTTTTGAAAAGAGCATCGATTCCCGCAGCAAGGCGGAACCTTATATTTTTTACGACGGACCCCCGACCGCGAACGGAAAACCGCATATCGGCCATGTGCTGACCCGCGTCATCAAGGACATGATCCCGCGCTACCGCACGATGAAGGGGTACCGGGTGCCGCGCAAGGCGGGCTGGGACACCCACGGGCTGCCGGTGGAGCTGGAAGTCGAAAAGGAGCTTCACATCAACGGCAAGGACCAGATCGAGGCCTACGGCCTGGAGCCGTTCATCAAGCAGTGCAAGGAGAGCGTCTGGAAGTACAAGGAGATGTGGGAGAAATTTTCCCGCATGGTCGGCTTCTGGGCGGATATGGACCACCCGTACGTCACCTATACGAACGATTTCATCGAATCGGAGTGGTGGGCGCTCAAGAAGATCTGGGAGAAGGGCCTTCTTTACAAGGGCTTCAAGATCGTGCCTTACTGCCCGCGCTGCGGGACGCCGCTTTCCAGCCACGAGGTGGCCCAGGGCTATCAGGATGTCCGCGAAAAATCCGCAGTCGCGAAATTCCGGGTCAAGGGCGAGGACGCCTATTTCCTGGCATGGACGACGACCCCGTGGACGCTGCCCTCAAACGTGGCGCTGTGCGTGAACCCGGATGAGGAATACGTCAAGGTGAAAAGCGGGGAAGAGGTGTACTATCTCGCCGCGGCGCGCGTTCCAGAAGTTTTGGGCGAAAACTGCACGGTTCTGGAGAGATTTACCGGGAAGGACCTGGAATATAAGGAGTACGAGCCGCTGTACCGCTTCGTCAGCCCGAAGGAAAAGTGCTGGTACGTCACCTGCGACCGCTATGTCACCCTGACGGACGGCACCGGCATCGTCCATATCGCGCCGGCGTTCGGCGAGGATGACTCGAAGGTGGGAAAAAACTACGGCCTTCCGTTCGTCCAGCTGGTCGACGGGAAGGGGCAGATGACGAAGGAGACTCTGTGGCCCGGCGTCTTTGTCAAAGATGCGGACAAGGAGGTCCTGAAGGACCTGAAGGAGCGCGGCCTGCTGTTTTCCGCGCCGGAGTTCGAGCACAGCTATCCGTTCTGCTGGCGCTGCGACACCCCGCTCATCTACTACGCCCGCGAATCCTGGTTCATCCGGATGACGGCCGTCAAGGATGACCTGATCCGCAACAACGACACCATCAACTGGATCCCGAAGAGCATCGGAAAGGGCCGCTTCGGCGACTGGCTCGAAAACGTGCAGGACTGGGGGATCAGCCGCAACCGCTACTGGGGCACGCCGCTGAATATCTGGGAGTGCGAATGCGGCTGCCGCCATGCGGTGGGAAGCATCGAGGAGCTGCGGAAGATGTCCCCGAACTGCCCGGAGGACATCGAGCTGCACCGCCCCTATGTGGATGCCGTCACGATCACCTGCCCGAAATGCGGGAAGCAGATGAAGCGCGTGCCCGAGGTGATCGACTGCTGGTTCGATTCCGGTTCCATGCCGTTCGCACAGCACCACTATCCGTTTGAAAACCACGACCTGTTCCACGAGCAGTTCCCGGCGGACTTCATTTCCGAAGCCGTGGACCAGACGCGCGGCTGGTTTTATTCCCTGCTGGCGGTGTCGACGCTTCTGTTCGACAAAGCCCCCTATAAGAACGTGCTCGTCCTGGGCCATGTGCAGGATGAGAACGGCCAGAAAATGTCCAAATCCAAGGGCAACGCGGTCGATCCGCTCGATGCGCTGGAAACCTTCGGCGCCGACGCGATCCGCTGGTATTTTTACAGCAACTCCGCCCCGTGGCTGCCGAACCGCTTCTACGCGAAGGCCGTCAGGGAGGGGCAGCGGAAATTCCTTTCCACCCTGTGGAACACCTATGCGTTCTTTGTCCTTTATGCGAACATCGACGAATTCGACGCCACCCAATACAAGCTGGAGCCGGAAAAGCTGACCCTGATGGACAAATGGCTCTTCTCGCGGCTCAACTCCACGGTGAAAGCGGTCGACGGCGACCTGAACGATTACCGCATCCCCGAAGCCGCCCGTGCCCTTCAGGACTTCGTGGACGACATGAGCAACTGGTACGTGCGCTGCAGCCGCGGGCGCTTCTGGGTGGAGGGCATGCCGGAAGACAAGGTGTGCGCCTACCTCACCCTTTATACGGCGCTCGTCACGGTCGTCAAGGCGGCGGCGCCCATGATCCCGTTCATGGCGGAGGACATCTACCGCAACCTGGTCTGCAGCATCGACCGTTCCGCGCCGGAAAGCGTGCACCTGTGCGACTTCCCCGCGGCGGATGACTCCATGATCGACGAAAAGATGGAAAACGACATGCGCGAGGCCATGCAGGTCGTCACGCTGGGCCGCGCCGCCCGCAACACGGCCGGCCTGAAAATCCGCCAGCCGCTCGCCCGCCTGCTCATCCATGCGGAGCGCGACCTGGGCGAGCAGTACCGCGAGATCATCCGCGGGGAGCTCAACGTCAAGCGGGTCAGCTTTGTCGAGGATGCGTCCGAATACACCGACTACCTGTTCAAGCCGCAGCTTCGCTTGCTGGGCAAAAAATACGGCAAAAAGGTCAACGAGATCCGCACCGCCCTCGCCGCGCTGGATGGAGCGGCGGCCAAAAAGCGGCTCGACGCGGACGGGTTCCTGTCCCTGCCCCTTTCCGACGGGGAGATCCGCCTTGCGCCGGATGAGCTTCTGATCGAGACGGCCCAGAAGGAAGGGTATGAATCCGTGTCCGACCGCGGCGTCACCGTGGTGCTGGATACCCGCCTGACCGGCGGGCTGATCGAGGAGGGCTTCGTGCGCGAGATCATCAGCAAGATCCAGTCCATGCGCAAAGAGGCCGATTTCAACGTGACGGACCGCATCGTCGTGTACCAGAGCGGCAGCGACAGGATCGCGGACATCCTCTGGCGGAACCGCGACGCCGTCAGCCACGACGTCCTGGCGGACGAGGTCCGTCTGGGCGAGCTGGACGGCTTCACCGAGGAATGGGATGTCAACGGCGAAAAGACGACCTTCGGCGTGAAGGTCATCTGAAACCTGTCATCCTCATAAAAAGCGCGGGCGCTTCTGAATGCGCCCGCGTTTTTTATGTAAGCTGACGCGCGAATCTGGCCGTGAACATCGCAGGCGATGGAGAAACGCCGTGCGCTTCGCTTCAGGCGTGCGCGACGAGACGGGCGATCAGCCCGCCCAGCGCCACGCCGCCGAGGCCCAGAAAAAGGTTCAGGCAGATGTTGAGCACGCCGAGGGAATAGCTTCCGGCAGCCAGAAGGCCGGCCGTTTCGTTGCTGAATGTGGAAAAAGTCGTAAAGCCCCCGATGATCCCCGTGACGAGAAACAGCTTGAGATCGGGCGAAATCAGGTCGGTCGAGAGGCTGATCCCCGTAATCAGGCCGATCAGGAACCCTCCGCCCACATTGACGATCAGGGTCCCGTAGGGAAACTGGGTGCCGAATAATCTGGCGGAATAGACCGAGACGAGGTATCTCATCGCGCTGCCCAGGAATCCGCCCAGGCCGACATAAAAAACTTTCAACAAAAGAATTCCTCCTTAGAAATAAAAATGACTCCTGTTCCGTCGATCAGAACAGGAGTCATTAGCATCAAGCGGTTCGGGTGAACTCCATCACCAAATCAAAATTTTATACAACTTTTACAGGATAGCACAAATTTCAGCAAAAGAAAAGGCCCGATCGAAAATTTTTTTCATGGTTCCACAGCCCCCGATATTCGCCCAAAACGATTTTTATCCGACAAAATATTGAATAAACCGCGCCGAAATGATACAATTAAAATTCACGGGGCAGGTGGAAAGATTGAATCTGAAAAAATGGGTGATTTCGCCTTTGAACAAAGAGCGCGCGGCGCATCTTGCGGAAGAGTACAACCTTCCGTTCTTTTTGTCTATGATGCTTGAGATCCGCGGCGCGCGCGGGCGCGAAGAGATCGAGGAGCTGCTCGGAAAGGAACGGGAGCTTTCCGACCCGTTCCGGATGCCGGATATGGAAAAAGCCGTCGGGCGCATCCGCACGGCCCTGGAGCGCTTTGAAAAAATAGCCGTGTACGGCGACTATGACGCGGACGGCGTCACCGCCACCGCGATGCTGTATTCCTATCTGGATTCCTGCGGGGCGAACGTCCTGTTTTATATTCCCGACCGGGAAGGGGAAGGCTACGGCATGAACATGGGGGCCGTGGACAGCCTGCACGAACAGCAGGTGGGGCTGATCATTACGGTCGACAACGGCATAACATCCATAAAAGAAGCCTCTTATGCCGAAAGCCTCGGCATTGACCTCGTCATCACGGACCACCACCGCCCGCTGGAAGAGCTTCCCAAAGCGTGCGCGGTCGTCGACCCCTATCGGAAGGACTGCGGCCTGCCGTTCCGCGATTTTGCCGGGGTCGGCGTCGCGCTTCAGCTCGTCATGGCGCTGGAGGGCGGAAGCTCCGGCGGCAAGGCCGTCCTGGAAAACTACGCCGACCTTGCCGCCATCGGGACCATCGGGGACGTAGTGCCGCTGAACGGGGAAAACCGCACGCTGGTGCGCGAGGGGCTCCGGCTCCTTTCCCGCAGCGACCGCGTGGGGGTCCGGGCGCTTCTGGAGCACGCCGGCATGGCCGGGAAAAAGCTTTCCGCCGTCAGCGTCGCGTTCACCGTCGTCCCCCGCATCAACGCCACGGGCCGCATCGGCTCGCCGGACCGCGCGGTGCGCCTGCTCGTCAGCGAGGACCCGCAGGAGGCCGACGGGCTTGCGGCGGATATCTGCGACGACAACGAGTTCCGCCGCCAGATCGAAGCGGAGATCCTGGAAAAGGCTTTGCAGCTTCTTCAGTCCGAGCCAAGCCGCCTGTACGACCGCGTTCTGGTCGTCAGCGGGGAAAACTGGCATCACGGCGTGATCGGGATCGTCGCCGCCCGGCTGACGGAGCGGTTCGGAAAGCCCTGCATGGTGATTTCGAGCACCGGCGAAGAGGCCAGGGGCTCCGGCAGAAGCATCGAGGGCTTCGACCTGTTCGAGGCGCTCTGCTCCTGCCGGAAGCTTTTCACGAAATTCGGCGGCCACTCCATGGCGGCCGGAATCAGCCTGCAAACGCGGGATATCGAACGCTTCCGCGAGGCGGTCAACCATTATGCGGCCGCCGTTCCCGCCGTGACGCCCGTTTTGAGGCTCGACTGCAAGCTGAACCCGGCGGCGCTCAGCGTGGAGATGCCGCAGCTGCTGGAGCTGCTGGAGCCGTTCGGCACGGGGAATCCCGAGCCGCGCTTCGGCCTTTACGGCATGCAGCTTCGGCGCATCGTCCCGGTGGGCGGGGGAAAGCACCTGCGCCTTGTTTTCACAAGGGGCACGGCGGAAACGTGCTGCATGCTTTTCCGCACGGAGCCGAAGGATTTTCCCTATCGGCCCGGCGACACGGTGGACCTTGCGGTCTCGCTGGATGGCCGGGAATACCGCGGGGAAAAGCGGCTTTCGGTGATTATCCGGGACATCAGGCCGTCCGGAATGGATATTGATGCGCTTCTTTTGGGAAAGCTAACCTATGAAAAATACAAGCGGGGCGAGCGCCTTACGGCAAAGGAAGCCGCTCTGCTGCTTCCTTCCTACGGGCATTTCGCCGCGCTTTACCGATTCCTCCGCACAAACGGCGGCTGGCGGGAAAGCCCGGTGCTGCTGCTGTACCGCCTGAACTCCCCCGAAATCGGGTACGGGCGGCTGATGGTGGCGCTGGAAGTGTTCGCGGAGCACGGCCTGCTCACGGTCTGCCGGGAGAACGAGCGCCTTTCCGTCAACCTGTGCAGCGCGGGGGAAAAGGTGGACCTGTTCCGCTCCAAGGTGCTCGACCAAATCAATCTGCTGCAAAAAGACGGTGCTGAATATGCCTGAAACGACAAAAACCTATGAGGATCTCCTCCAGCTGATGAAGTCCAGCGAACACGGTTTCGACCTGGACCTGATCGGGCGCGCCTATCGGCTGGCGAAAGAGGCTCACAAGGATCAGAAACGCCTTTCCGGGCAGCCGTATCTCATCCACCCGGTGGCAGTGGCCTATATTCTGGTCGAGCTCGGCATGGATTCCGAATCCGTGGCCGCCGGCCTTCTGCACGACGTGGTCGAGGACACCCCGGTCGAGCTCTCCCAGATCCGGAAGCAGTTCGGCGCGGAGATCGCGAACCTGATCGACGGCGTCACCAAGCTGGGCAGGATCCCTTATTCCTCCCGCGAGGAGCAGCAGGCGGAGAACATCCGCAAAATGCTCATCGCCATGTCGGAGGATATCCGCGTCATCATCATCAAGCTGGCAGACCGCCTGCACAACATGCGCACGCTCGAATACATGACGCCGCAGAAGCAGCGCGACAAGGCGCTGGAAAACATGGAGGTCTACGCCCCCATCGCGCACAGGCTCGGAATCCGCGCGGTCAAGGAGGAGCTCGAGGACCTTTCCCTGCGGTACCTCGACCCGGTCGCGTATCAGGAGATTGAAAACGCCCTGGAGCTGCGCAGCAAAGACCGGGATGCCTTTATCGAATCGACGAAAAAGCTGATCTACGACCGCCTTTCCCCGATGATCCCGAACGTTTATCTTCAGGGGCGCGTCAAGAGCATCAACGGCGTTTACCGCAAGGTCTTCATGCAGGGCCGCAATATGGACGAAATTTACGATATCTACGCGGTTCGCGTGATCGTGGACACCGTGAACGACTGCTACAACGTGCTGGGCGTCATTCACGACATGTTCCGCCCGATTCCGAACCGCTTCAAAGACTATATTTCCACGCCGAAGCCGAATATGTACCAGTCCCTGCACACGACGGTCATCGGCCGGGAGGGGATCCCGTTCGAAGTGCAGATCCGCACGTGGGAAATGCACCACACCGCCGAATACGGCATCGCGGCCCACTGGAAATACAAGCTGGGCCTGACGAAGGGCGACACGATGGAGAAGCGCCTCGCGTGGATCCGCCAGATGCTGGAAAACCAGAAGGACAACGAGGACGCGACCGATATCGTGCGCAACATCAAATCCGACCTGGTGCCGGAGGAGGTGTTCGTGTTCACGCCGAAGGGCGAGGTCATCAGCCTGCCCATGGGCTCCACCGTCATCGATTTCGCCTACGCCATCCACAGCGCCGTCGGCAACCGCATGATCGGCGCGAAGGTGGACCGCAGGATCGTCCCGATCGACTATAAGGTCAAGACGGGCGAGATCATCGAGATCATCACCACAAAAGAAACGGGCCACGGCCCGAGCCGCGACTGGCTGAAAATCGTCAAGACGAGCGAGGCCCGCAACAAAATCCGACAGTGGTTCAAAAAAGAGCGCCGCGAGGAAAACATCGTGGAGGGCAGGGCTGAGCTGGAGCGCGAGCTCAAGCGCAGCGGCATCGTCCTGACCGAGGAGGAGACCAGGGATTTCCTGGAGAGCCTCGGCAAAAAGCAGAGCTTTTCGACGGTGGACGACGTGTACGCCGCCATCGGCTACGGCGGCATCCAGCTCTGGAAAAGCATCCCCCACCTGAAGGAAGAGTACATGAAGCGGAAGAGGCCGGCCGCTCCCCCTGAAAAGAAACCGCAGCCGCAGCCCGCCAAAAAGGCTGCCGGTGGCGTGCTGATCGACGGCATGGACAACTGCCTCATCAAGTTTTCCCGGTGCTGCAATCCGCTGCCGGGGGATGAGATCATCGGCTTTATCACGCGGGGCTTCGGCGTTTCCATCCACAAGCGCTCGTGCAGCAACGTCCCGGCGGACATCGCGTCCTCCCCGGAGCCGGAGCGCTGGGTAAACGCCCGCTGGCAGGGCGAGGTGAACGAGGATTTCAAGTCGACGCTCGAGATCGTCGCGAACGACCGCTCCGGCCTGCTCGCCGATATTACCCAGCAGCTTTTTACGATGCGCCTTTTTATCCATTCGCTCAATTCCCGCGAGACGAAGGACGGCAACGCCGTGATTTACGCGACCATCACCGTCCACGGGCTGGACCATCTGACGAACGTCATCACCAAACTGAAAACCATAGAGGGAATCATTTCCATCCGCCGTTCGTAACCGCGCGGATGCAGGAAGTAATAAATCCGGGTTCGCAATCATAAATGGAATTGCTGTAGAAGGGGGAAAGAAAATTGAAGATCGACCGCTTCTCCGGCGGATCGCTGGGGACCAACTGCTATTTTCTGACCGACGAGGAGACCGGGCAGATCGCCGTGATCGACCCGGGCTTCGTTTCCGGCCGGATGGAACGGTATCTCGCGCAGGCCGGGGCTTCCAACGTCGTGCTCTGCCTTTTGACGCACGGGCATTTCGACCACATCGGCGGCGTCGACAGGCTCCGGGAGCTGACCGGGGCCAAAATCTGCCTGCCGCGCGGGGATGCCGCGTTTCCGGCGGACCCGTCGCTGAACCTCGGGAGCATGCTCGCGCCCGGAACGGACTGCAGATTCCGGCCCGACCGGCTGCTGGATGACGGCGACACGGTCCGTCTCGGGAACCTTTCGATCCGCACGCTGCACACGCCCGGCCACACCGCGGGCAGCAGCAGCTTCCTTGCAGGGGATGCGCTCTTCTCCGGCGACACGCTGATGGAGGGGTCGGTCGGGCGCACGGACTTCCCCACGGGAAGCTGGGGCCAGATGACGTCATCCCTGAAAAAGCTGGCCGCGCTGTCCGGGAATTACCGCGTTTACCCGGGGCACGGCGAGTCCACGACGCTGGAAGAGGAAAAGAAGTTCAATCCGTTCCTGAAGGATGCGGCGGGGGAGTCCGGTTCATGACCTTGATTGCGGACGGCCACCCGTTCCATTACGAGATGGAAAACCTCTGCCGCCTCTTTTTTCCGTATGAATCCATCCGCACGGTGGCGCAGGCGCCGGACGGGGCGGACGGCGTCGCCGCCTATACCGGGATGCGGCGGGACGGGAATGCGCTGACCCTGACGGCGCGCCTTTCCGCCGGGGGGCGGTCCAGTGAGGCGAGCCGCACGGTCCCCGCCGCGGCTCTGGGGCGGGAGAAGGAATGCGAGCGGATTCTCGCCGTGCTCCTGTTCGGGCTCCTCGTCAGGGAGTGCGGGTTCCGCCCCCAGTGGGGCATCCTGACGGGGGTGCGCCCGATCAAGCTTCTGCGGCGCCTTTCGGAAGAGATGGGGACGCAGCGGGCGGCCGAGCGTTTCCGTTCGGGGTTTCTCGTTTCGCCCGAAAAGATCAGGCTGAGCCTTTCCACCATGGAAAACGAAAAGCGCATTTTGTCGCTCTCGCGCCCGGATTCCTACAGCCTTTACGTCTCGATCCCGTTCTGCCCCACGCGCTGCTCCTACTGCTCGTTTGTGTCCCAGTCGGTGGGCAGGGCGGAAAAGCTGGTCGCCCCTTATGTGGAGCTGCTCTGCCGGGAGCTTTCCGCCGCCGCGCGCGTCGCCCGGGAGCTTTCCCTGCGGCTGGAATCGGTCTACGTCGGCGGGGGAACGCCGACCACGCTTTCACCCGAGCAGCTCTCGGCGCTGCTCGGCACGATCCGGGAGCGCTTCGACCTGACGCCCTGCCGGGAATTCACGGTGGAAGCCGGCCGGCCGGACACCGTGACGCCGGAACGCCTCGCCGCCCTGAAGCGGTACGGGGTCACCCGCATCAGCATCAACCCCCAGACGATGAACGACGAGGTGCTCCGGCGCATCGGCCGGAAGCACACGTCGGCGCAGACGCTGGAAGCGTTCGCGCTCGCGCGCAGGGCGGGGTTCGGCAACATCAATATGGACCTGATCGCCGGGCTGCCGGGCGACAGCCTGGAAAGCTTCCGCGAAACCGTGCGCCGCGTGCTCGCCCTGGGGCCGGAGAGCGTCACCGTGCACACGCTGGCCCTGAAGCGCTCGTCGCGCCTGAACTTGAGCGGCGAAGACTTTCATCCGGATCCCGGCGCCGCCGCGGGGATGCTGGATTTTGCCGGCGAAAACCTGTTCGCCGCGGGTTACCGGCCGTATTACCTTTACCGCCAGAGCCGCATGGTCGGAAACCTGGAGAACACCGGCTGGGCGAAGCCGGGCTATGAAAGCTATTACAACGTTTACGTCATGGACGAAACCCACACGATCCTCGCCTGCGGGGCCGGCGCGGTCACCAAGGTGCGGGATCCGGGCTCGGACCGGCTGAAGCGCATTTTCAATTTCAAATATCCGTATGAATATATCAGCCGCCATGAGGAAATGATGACGAGAAAGAAGCAGGTGAAACAGGAGTATGACCAATTTCGCAAATAGCTACATCAAATACGTCAACCACCTGGAGCAGATCAACGAGGCGGCCAAAACCGACCCGGTCAAGATGGTGCGTCAGGTGGAGGCCTCGTATCATCAGTATCTCGGCTCCATTGCGGGCGAAATCGCGCAGGACCCGGAAAAAAACAGGATCATCCTTCTCTCGGGGCCTTCCAGCAGCGGAAAGACGACCACGTCGGAAGTGCTCAAGGCGATGCTCCAGAACCAGGGCGTCCACTGCGCGACGATCTCGCTCGACAACTTTTACCGCGGGGAAACGCAGGCCCCCCTTTTGGAAAACGGCCAGCACGACTATGAGTCGGTGGATGCGCTCGACCTGCCGAAGCTCGAGGAATGCCTGCTGGAGCTGATCGGGACCGGGCGCTGCGACATGCCCGTGTTCGATTTCCGGGTTCATCAGCGCTCGGAAAAGACCCTGCCGGTGGAGATCTGCGAGAACGGCGTCGCCGTTTTCGAGGGGATCCACGCCCTGAACCCCCGCATCAGCGCCCACCTGCCGCAGGACCGCCTGCTCAAGCTGTACATCAGCGTCAAGCAGGACATCAAGGACAGCAGCGGCGTGGTGCTCTCCCACAACGACCTGCGCCTGGTGCGGCGCATCGTGAGAGACCACAGCTTCCGCGGCACCATGCCCGAGCGCACGCTCGACATGTGGCCGAACGTGCTCCGCGGGGAGAACAAATACATCCGCCCCTTCAAAAGCGTCAGCGATATCACGATCAATTCGATCCACATGTACGAGCCGTGCGTGATGCGCGGCCTGGCGATCCCTCTTCTGAGCAAAATCGAGAAGACCAGCCCGCACAGGGATCACGCCGTCCGGCTGATCTCGGCGCTGGAGCGGTTTGTGCCGATCGAGCGGTCCGTGGTGCCCAAAAACTCCATCCTGCGCGAATTTATCGGCGGCAGCATTTACGAAAATAATTTATAGTTCCTTAATCCTTTGTTTACACGCGGAATCTTGCATCTTTTTCGATTTTGGTGGTATAATTCAGTTATAAAAAAAGGAGTGTGTGCGATGGGCCTTCTGGAAGATGTTGTCATCAACGCGAAGACGGCAGTCAACGCCGTCGGAAAGAGAGCCGGACAGATTGTGGATGTTTCCAAGCTCAGGATCAACGCCGCGGATTTGAATAACGAAATCAACAAGCGTTTCGAGGCGCTGGGCAGGATGATCTACGACGAGAAGAAGAACGGCAAGGATTCATCCGATCTTGCCGCGGAATGCATTGCGGCCATCGACGATCTGTACGAGCAGCTCGACGCCATCAACGCGCAGCTGCTCTCGGCCAGCAAAAAAATCGTCTGTAAAAACTGCGGGGAAGAGAATCAGCAGGGCTCCGTTTACTGCAGCAGGTGCGGAACCAAGCTTTCGGATGACGACTGATTTTCTTTTCCGCCCGGCAAAAAAGGAGATGGGGCGCGCTAAAGAGCGCGCCGCATCTCCTTTTTTGCCAAAAGAATATCCGTCCCCCTGCGTCAATATAATGAGACAGGAAGATTTATCCTGAAGGATAGGGGAAACGGATATGGCGAAAGCAACCCGCAGAAACAGGCAGAGCTTTCTGCACGGCGCTTTGATCCTGACGGTCAGCGTGCTGATCGTCAAGCTGATCGGGGCGCTGTTCAAGGTTCCGCTCACCTGGGTCATCACCGAGGATGGGCTGGGGTATTTCAACACGGCCTACAACTTTTACGGGCCGATTTACAGCCTTGCCACGGCGGGCTTTCCCATCGCGATCTCGCGCCTGGTTTCGGAAAGCTGCACGCGCGGCGCCTACCGGGACATCCGGCGCATCCACCGCGCGTCGGTTCCGATTTTCGTCGTCACCGGCACCACGGGCTTTCTGCTGATGATCCTGGGGGCCCGCACCTACTCGATCGTCATCGGCAACGAAAACGCGCTGCCCTCCCTCTACCTGCTTGCCCCGGCCATTCTGTTCAGCTGCCTCACCGCGATTTACCGCGGCTATTACGAGGGCCTGCGGAACATGTACCCCACGGCGGTTTCCGAGATCATAGAGGCTCTGTGCAAGCTTCTGGTCGGCCTGTCGGCCGCCTGTTTCATCGTCAGCCGCGGGATGCAGGAATACGAGGCGTTCGGCACCGTGTTCGGCGCCCCGGCCGCATCCCGCGCCTACGCGAGGAGCGCGGTGCTGCCCTACGCGTCGGCCGGCGCGGTGCTGGGCGTTACGGTCGGCTCCTTTTTCAGCTTTCTGTTCCTGCTGCTGCGCCACAGGATCTTCGGCGACGGCATCACGCAGGCGGACCTGAAACATTCCCCGCGGCCGCGCTCCATGCATGCCACCGTAAGGACGCTGATCCGCACGGCCATCCCGATCGGGATCGGCGCGATGGCCGTGAATATCGCCGCCCTGGTCGACACGACGTTCCTTCAGACGCGCATCCGCAGCGTGATGGAAAAAAATCCGAATGTTTTACTTTCCATGTATCGGGGAATGATACCGCAGATCAACCTGGAAACCGATACGGTGCCGAATTTCCTGTTCGGCTGCTTTTCCATGGCGCTCACCCTTTTCATGCTGATTCCCGCCGTGACGCAGGCGTTCGGCATCAGCGCGCTGCCGAACGTGACGGCGGCCTGGACGCGAGGCGAGAAAGCCCACCTGAAAAAGAGCATGGAGGCCGTGATACGGGTCACCTCCCTGTTCAGCATCCCGGCGGGCATGGGGCTTGCGGTGCTCGCGGGGCCCATCGCGCGGCTGGTGTTCGGCGCGCGGCCGTCCATCCCCATTACGTCGCGCGTGCTCGTCATCATGGGCATCGGGGCCATTTTCGCTTCGCTCAGCACGCCGATCAACAGCATGCTTCAGGCGGTCGGCCGGGTGGATCTTCCCGTGAAGCTTCTGGCGGCCGGCCTCACCATCAAGGTGACGCTCAACTACGTCCTCGTGGGCATCCCGCGGATCAACGTGCTGGGGGCCGGCGCGGGAACGCTCGCCTGCTACCTTTTCATCACGGTTCTGGCGTTTTGGTCCCTTTGCCGCGAAACGAAGATCGTGCCCGATCTCGTGTCCATTTTCTTAAAGCCGCTGATCGCCTCGCTGTTCTGCACGGCGGCGGCCTGGTCGTTTTACGGGCTCGGCTCGCGCTTCCTTCCCGGGAACGCTGCGGCGGCCTGCGCGGTGCTTGGGGCGGTGCTGATTTACGCGGCTGCCCTGTTTTGTCTGAGGGCAATCTGCCGCGACGATGTCCTTATGCTGCCGGGCGGCCAAAAAATTATAAAAATACTTGAAAAATACGGATGGATAGGGTAATATAATACTAGTTTCCGCGGGATTTTCATGGGGAAGGGATCTGTCGCGCTTGGAATTCCGGAAAAAAGAGAAATATACGATGGAAGATCTGCTTCAGATTATGAAAATCCTGCGTTCCCCGGGCGGATGTCCGTGGGACAGGGAGCAGGACCACAGGAGCATCCGTTCCTGCTTCCTGGAGGAAACGTATGAAGCCGTAGAGGCGATTGACACCGGAGACGCCGACCTGCTTCGGGAGGAGCTCGGAGACGTGCTTTTACAGGTGGTGTTCCATTCCCAGCTGGAATCGGAGGCCGGAAGGTTCGATTTTTCGGATGTGGCGGACGGCATCTGCAAAAAGATGATCGTCCGGCATCCCCATGTTTTCGGTGATGTGCAGGTGCACAGCTCCGAGGAAGTCCTTCAAAACTGGGATGCGATCAAAAAGAAGACGAAAAGGCAGAAAACGCAGGCGGATGTTCTGAAAAGCGTATCCCCCGCGCTGCCCGCGCTGATGCGCAGCGCAAAGGTGCAGCAAAAGGCGGAAAAATCGGGGGCCGGCCTTCCCGGCGAAGCCGGGGCCCTGCGCAGGGTGGAGGAAGAGACGGCGCGGCTCGGGGAAGCAATTCGCCGGAACGACCGGGATGCCTGTGCGGATGAACTCGGAAACCTTCTTTTTTCCGTCGTGAACGTCGCCCGCTTTTTGAACCTGGAACCGGAACAGTCGCTTTCTCTTGCCTGCAACAAGTTTATCGAGCGTTTCGCGAAAGCGGAATCCCTTGCGGCCGGGCGGAGGCCCGACCCGAAAACCGCAAGCCCGGAAGCATGCTCTGGAAACAAAGCAAAAGAGAAGTGACATTCCACAGCCGTAAAGTCAGGCTGACGAATAAAAAATCTTGGAGGTAAAAAATCATATGAACAAAACAGAACTGATTTCTGCTGTTGCAGAAAAAGCTGCAATTTCGAAAAAGGACGCGGACAGCGCCGTCAACGCGGTGATCGACGCAATTATCGAAACGGTTGCGAAAGAAGAGAAGGTTCAGCTGGTGGGATTCGGCACGTTCGAGGTGCGCTACCGCAACGAACGGCAGGGCCGCGACCCCAGAACCAATTCCCCCATTACGATCCCGGCTTCCAAAATTCCCGCGTTCAAAGCGGGAAAAGCCTTCAAAGATGCAACAGCTCAATAAATTTTTACCGATTTTTAAGGGGTTACGGTCAGACGTGAATCGTTTGCCGCGGCCCCTCGTTTTTTATGCGAAAGGAGAAAGCTCATGCGACTGGACAAGTATTTGAAGGTTTCGCGCCTGATCAAACGGCGCACCGTGGCGAACGAGGCGTGCGACGCCGGGCGGATCCTCGTCAACGGGAAGGCCGCGCGCGCCTCTTACGAGATCAGGGAAGGCGACGAGCTCGAGCTTCAGCTCGGCACCCGCTCCATCCGCGCGAGGGTGCTGGCCGTCAACGAATACGCGAACCGCGGCGACGCCTCGCAGCTGTACGAGATTCTCCCGTAGCGGCTTACCGAATATGTCCCCCCGGCGGTGCATATAGTTTACTAACAAAATCTGCAGGGGGGAAAATGGTATGACGGAAGAAAAAAAGGCTTCCAAAATTCCGCACAGCCTGATACTCGAAAACCGGAAAATGCTCACCGCCACCGGCGTTTCCAACGTGGACAGCTTCGACGACCAGACGGTCGTCGCCTATACCGATCTCGGCGAGCTCGTCATCAAGGGGAGAAATCTGCACATCGGGAAGCTGAATACCGAAACGGGCGAGCTGACGATCACCGGGGAGGTCTCGTCTATGTCCTACACCGAAAGCCAGCCGTCCGGCGGTGGAATGTTCTCCAAGCTTTTCCGGTAAAGCGGGGTGATGCTTTTTGGAGGTATCTCTCGCGGGCCAGACGCAGGGCTTTCTGTACGCCTGCATCCTGGGCCTGTTTCTGGGCGCGCTCTACGATGTTTTCCGGGTCCTGCGCGTCTTCCTTCACTTTGACCGCCGCCCCGTTTTCTTTCAGGACCTGTTTTGCTGCTGCGCGGCCGCCGTCGCCACTTTTCTGCTGGCCCTCATGGTCAACTGGGGAGAGGTGCGTTTCTATCTGCTGGCGGGCGAAATCATCGGGGGGTGCGTCTATTTCCTCACCGTGGGAGAGGTGACCATCCGCCTGGCGAAGGTCATTTACCGCGTGCTTTCGTGCGTCTGGAATTTTTTCCGGCGGCATCTTTTCCGCCCCGTCAAAAATTTCCTGAAGGGAATCTTCCTCTTTGTGTCCGGAAAGGCTCTGAATCTGAAAAAATCTTTAAAAAAACAGCCCGAAAAGCAAAAAACACCTTGAAACACCGCCGCGGGATAGTGTATAATCGTGGTATCGATCAAAGGCTTTTGGATTCGGAACGGAAAACCGCACAAGGGGGCGCTGCTTGTCCATGAAGGTCATCAAGACGAAAAAACAAAAGGGAAGCCTTCTGCTGCGCATTGCGGTTCTGGCTCTGGCGGTGTATGTGACGACGGCGCTTGTGAACCAGCAGATGCAGATCAGCGAAAAACGCCGCCAGCTGGCGCAGCTGAAACAGGAAATACGGATTCAGGAGATCAAAAACGACGATCTGAAGCACGCTTTGAATTCCGGCGAAAACGCGAGCCCCGACTACATCGAGCGTGTCGCCCGCGAAGGCCTGGATTATGCGAAGCCCGGAGAGCGCGTTTTTGTGAATATTGCAGGGAATTAGACGGCTCTGGGCCTTGTTTGGAGAATAAAAAACGACGGATTTTCGAGATAAATTGTGCCGAACAAGGAAGAAAAGCGCAGGAATCCTTTCCGGATTCCGAGCATTTTTGACGCCGGGCGGCGCAATTTTAGCCGAAACAGACTGTTCTTTTGATTCTTCAGACGAGGCTAACTAAGGAGGAAATTATTGCTGTATGCAAGTTGAGGTAGGAGCGATTCTTGAGGGGAAAGTCACGGGCATTACAAAATTCGGCGCTTTTGTGCAGCTGCCGGAAGGAAAGACCGGAATGGTCCACATTTCCGAGGTAGCGCCCACTTTCGTCAGGGAAATCCGCGATTATGTCACGGAAAACCAGACGGTCAGGGTCAAGGTGCTGAACATCAGCCCGGACGGAAAAGTGAGCCTTTCCATGAAAAAAGCGATGGATCCGCCCCAGCGGGCCGCCCAGGCGCAGCGTCCGGCAAGGCCGGGAAATTATGAATGGCAGGCGAGCAAAAGGCCGGAAGGCGGAAGCTTCGAGGACATGATGTCGCGGTTCAAACAGACCAGCGACGAGAAGATGTCGGACCTGAAAAAATGCATCGATTCCAAGCGCGGGGGCTTTTCCAAACACGGCCAGTCCAGATAAGGCAAGCGGAGTGCAGGCACTCCGCTTTTTTTTCGGAGGTTTTTATGCTGATTATCCATGCGACGATTCATACCATGGCGGGCGACCCCGTTTCGGACGGGTTCATCCGGGTGGAAGAAGGAAAAATTGTTCAGGTGGGCGAGACGCCCCCCGAGGGGAGCGGGGAGGAGGTCGTCGACGTCAAAGGGGCGGATGTCTACCCCGGGTTTGTCGACGCGCACACCCATCTCGGGATGTGGGAGGATTCCCTCACGTTCGAGGGCGACGACGGCAACGAGGACACCGACCCCGTGACCCCGCAGCTCCGCGCGATCGACGCGGTGAACCCGCTGGACCGCTGCTTCGGGGAAGCCTGCGCGGCCGGCGTGACGACGGTGGTGACGGGGCCCGGGAGCGCGAACCCGATCGGCGGGCAGATGGCGGCGATGAAAACGGCCGGCGCCTGTATCGACAAAATGATCGTGAAGGCTCCGCTCGCCATGAAAATGGCGCTGGGCGAGAACCCCAAATCCGTCTACCACGGCAAGAGCCAGGCGCCCACAACGCGCATGGCCACCGCCGCGCTGATCCGCGAGGAGCTTTTCAAGGCGAAGCGGTATCAGAAGGATCTGGAGCTTTCCCGGAAAGACCCGGACGTGGACCCGCCCGAATACGACATCAAATGCGAATCCCTGATCCCGGTATTGAAACGGGAAATGCAGGTGCATTTCCACGCGCACCGCGCCGACGATATTTTCACCGCGATGCGGATCGGCAGGGAATTCGGGCTCGATTATGTGGTGATCCATGCGACGGACGGTCATTTGATCGTGAACGATCTGCGGGAGGGGCACGTTCCGGTGCTCTCCGGCCCGTTCCTGTGCGACCGCGCCAAGCCGGAAATGAAGAACCTGACGCCGAAAAGCCCCGGCATCCTCGCTTCCGGCGGCGTGCTGACGGCGATCATCACCGACCACCCGGTCATCCCGATCCAGTATCTTCCCACCTGTGCCGCGCTCGCCGTGCGCGAGGGGATGAGCCGCGGGGACGCGCTGCGCGCGATCACCATAAACCCCGCGCGGATCTGCGGGATCGGCGGGCGCGTCGGCTCCATAGAGCCCGGCAAGGATGCGGATCTCACCGTGTTTTCGGCCGACCCGCTCCAGATGACGTCCAAGCCCGACATGGTGTTTGTTCTGGGGAAAAAGGTGTATGGATGACGGAAAGAAGAGGAAAGCGATGAGAGAGGTTTCTGTTTCCCAAATCAGCGACGCGGTGCGCGGCCTGTTCATCGACGCGAACCGCGAGCTTCCGGCGGACCTGGAGGACTGCATCCGGTGCAGCGTTTCAAAGGAGACAAGCCCGCTCGGAAAATCCATTCTGGGGGACCTGTGCGAGAACCTGGACGCCGCCCGCGCGCTGAACCTGCCGATCTGCCAGGACACCGGCATGGCGGTCGTTTTCGCCGAGGTCGGACAGGATGTCCGCATCACCGGCGGCAGCTTCGAGGACGCCGTCAACGACGGGGTGCGCCGCGGCTATACCGACGGCCTCCTGCGCTGCTCGGTCGTGAACGATCCGCTGCGGCGCGAAAACTCCGGCGACAACACGCCCGCCGTTCTCCATGTAAGGCTCGTTCCGGGCGGCAACGTTTCGCTCACGGCCGTGCCGAAGGGCTTCGGCAGCGAGAATATGAGCCGCCTTGCCATGCTGACGCCCGCCGCTTCGCGGGAGGACATCATCGGCTTTGTCACGGAAACCGTCCGGCTGGCCGGGGGGAACCCGTGCCCGCCCGTGGTGCTCGGGGTCGGGATCGGCGGGGATTTCGAGCTTTGCGCCCTGCTGGCGAAAAAGGCGCTCTGCCGCCCTCTTTCGCAGCCGAACCCGGACCCGTTTTACCGGGAGCTGGAGCGCGACATGCTGCGTGCCGTGAACGGGCTGAACGTGGGGCCGCAGGGCTTCGGCGGCCGGGTCACGGCGCTGGGCGTCAATATCGAGCCGTACGCCACGCACATCGCCGGGCTTCCGGTGGCGGTGAACGTCGGCTGCCATGTCACCCGGCATAAAAAAATCGTCCTTTAACCGCGGAACCTTTTCTGCGGCGATTCCGCCTGTGGTTGCGAACCCGGATTTGCTCTTTTTCCGCCGCTTGGAGGGACATGGAAGCAGAATGGGTTCTGCGTGTCCGAAACTTTCTGCACAAAACGCCTGCCCGGCGTTGTAATCATTGTGATAAATTGTTATAATAAGGTTAAGAAAGAAGGGGAATTTTAACACGATTGCCCGGATTTCCAATGATTGCAGTTGCAAAAGGAGATGCGCACAGTGAGAGTTACGATTACAGGAAGAAAAGTCACGCTGAGAGACCATTTCAAGGAACTCGCGAAAAAGAAGCTTTCCCGTTTCGACAAGATTTTCGGGGAGGACGCGAACGCGCATGTCGTGGTAACTCTGGAACGCAACCGCCAGACGGTTGAAATCACCATCGAACAAAAAGGATTGATTTACCGTGCGGAGGCGACCGATTTCGAAATGAACGACGCGCTCGATCAGGTGATCAGCGCGCTCGGCCGCCAGATCCGCAAAAACAAGACGAAGCTCGAAAGGCGGATCCATGCCGCCGCGGTCGATCAGTATATCCGGGATTATCCCGGCGAGAACGGGCAGGATGAAGAGGAGAAGGAATACCGCATCGTCCGCACCAAGCATTTTCCGATCAAGCCCATCAGCGTGGATGAGGCGATCCTGGAAATGAACATGCTGGGCCATCAGTTCTACATGTTCCGCGACAACGCCACCGGGGAGATCAACGTGGTGTATAAGCGCAGGGATGGGGACTACGGCCTGCTTGAGCCGGATTCCGAAGAATAAAAAAATCCGGGGCCGCGCGGGTGCGGCCCCTTTCTTTTAGCCCTTACAAGGCTCTTGCAAACCACGCTTTTTAAGCGTGGCCTTGATGTTCAGCGGGCGGCGCGCCGCCCGGCAATTCAGAAATTGGAGTGTTGAATCGAGCAATGGAAAATTTTGAACTGGTATGTCCGTGCCTGCTCGGCGTGGAGGGCCTTGTGGCCGACGAGCTGCGCGCGATGGGCGCCGAACGGGTGGAGCCGCACAACGGGCGCGTCGTTTTCGGCGGAAGCGACGAGATGCTCGCGCGGGCGAACCTATGGTCCCGCTGCGGCGAGCGGGTGCTGGTGCGGATGGGCACGTTCCGCGCCGTCACGTTCGAACAGCTTTTTCAGGGGGTGAAGGCCCTGCCGTGGGAAAACTGGATCGGAAAGACCGACTGCTTCCCCGTAAAGGGGCGGTCGCTCAGCTCCAGGCTGTTCAGCGTGCCGGACTGCCAGTCTATCGTCAAAAAGGCGATCGTGGAGCGGCTGAAAACGAAATACCGGGTCCCGTGGTTCGAAGAGACCGGCGCTTTGTATCAGGTGCAGTTCCTGATCCTGAAGGACGAGGTCGAAATCTCGATCGACACTTCCGGCGCCGGGCTGCACAAGCGGGGCTACCGCGCCAATTCCGCCGAGGCGCCGATCAAGGAAACGCTTGCCGCCGCCATGGTGAGGCTGGCGCGCGTGCACCCGGATTCCCACGTGATCGACCCGTTCTGCGGCTCCGGCACCATCCTCATCGAGGCGTGCCTTGACGCGATGAACATCGCGCCCGGCCTTCGCCGCGGCTTCACGGCGGAAACGTGGAAAAGCGTGGATGCCTCGGTGTGGCAGCGCGAACGGGAGCGCGCCCGCGACCTGGTGCGGAAGGACGGCGCGTTCCTCGCTTCGGGCTACGACATCGACGGCGCGGCCGTCTCCCTGACGCTGGAAAACGCGAAAAAGGCCGGGGTCGTCGCCCAGGTCCGGGCGGAAAAGCGCGATATCCGCGATTTCGTCCACGACACCGAACGCGGCTGCGTCATCTGCAACCCGCCCTACGGCGAGCGGATGCTGGATGCGGAGCAGGCCGCGGAGCTGTACCGCGAGATGGGGCGGGTTTTCCCGCCGCGGCGCGGGTGGAGCTATTCGATCATCAGCCCGGACGAGATGTTCGAGGAATGCTTCGGCCGCCGCGCCGACCGCCGCCGGAAGCTTTACAACGGCATGATCAAATGCCAGCTTTACCTCTATTTCAGGCCCTGAAGAGAGCAATTTGGAAAGCCGGGGATCCCCGCCGCGGAATCCCCGGCTTTTTCCGTTTTTTCCGGACGGATGTGATAAAACCCGTTAAAATGTAAATAATTTATGAAATTGCAAATTTTAGGGAAAAACCCCTTGATTTTTATCAGGGCAGCGGCTAAAATAATACTTAGCACTCGGGAAGATGGAGTGCTAAAATAAAAATCAAATGAATTTCATGATTCAAGGAGGAAAATAGGAAATGACTGTGAAACCACTTTCCGACAGAGTTCTCATCAAGATGGAAGAGGCCGAGGAAACCACAAAAAGCGGGATCATCCTGGCGGGCTCGGCAAAGGAGAAGCCCCAGATCGCCAAGGTGATCGCGGTGGGCCCCGGCGGCCTGGTGGACGGCAAAGAGGTCACCATGAACGTCAAGGCCGGCGACAGGGTGATCAGCAGCAAGTATGCCGGCACAGAGGTTAAGATCGACGGGGAAGAATACACCATCGTTCGTCAGTCCGATATTCTTGCCATCGTTGAATAATGAAGTTTCAATACAGAAATACAGGAGGAATTTACTATGGCTAAACAGATTGTTTACGGCGAAGACGCCAGAAAGGCGCTGATGAGCGGCGTCGACCAGCTTGCGAATACCGTCAAGATCACCCTGGGCCCCAAGGGCCGCAACGTGGTGCTCGATAAAAAATTCGGTTCTCCCCTGATCACCAACGACGGTGTCACCATCGCGAAGGAAGTGGAGCTGGACGATCCCCTTGAGAACATGGGAGCCCAGCTGGTCAAGGAAGTCGCCACGAAGACGAACGACGTTGCCGGCGACGGCACCACCACCGCAACCCTGCTGGCGCAGGCGCTGATCCGCGAAGGCATGAAGAACGTCACCGCAGGCGCGAACCCGATGATCCTGCGCAAGGGCATCCAGCGCGCGGTCGACACGGCGGTCAAGGCCGTCATCGACCATTCCCAGAAGGTGGCCGGTTCCGACGATATCGCCCGCGTCGCCACCATTTCCTCCAGCGACGAGTTTATCGGCAAGCTGATTGCCGAGGCGATGGAAAAGGTCACCTCAGACGGCGTCATCACCGTGGAAGAATCCAAGACCGCCGAAACGTATTCCGAGGTCGTCGAGGGCATGATGTTCGACCGCGGCTATATCACCCCCTACATGGTCACCGACACCAACAAGATGGAAGCCGTGATCGACGACGCCTACCTGCTGATCACCGATAAGAAGATCTCCAATATTCAGGAGATCCTGCCGCTTCTGGAAACGATCGTCCAGTCCGGCAAGAAGCTCGTCATCATCGCGGAGGATGTCGAGGGCGAGGCCCTGACCACCCTGATCCTGAACAAGCTGCGCGGCACCTTCACCTGCGTCGCCGTCAAAGCTCCGGGCTTCGGCGACAGAAGGAAGGAAATGCTCCGCGACATCGCCGTCCTCACCGGCGGCCAGGTCATCTCCGAAGAGCTGGGCCTTGAGCTGAAGGACACCACGGTCGACCAGCTCGGCCGTGCCCGCCAGGTAAAGGTCGACAAGGAAAACACCATCATTGTCGGCGGCGAAGGCGACTCCAAGGCGATCAAGGACCGTGTGGCCCAGATCCGCTCGCAGATTGAAACAACCACTTCCGATTTCGATCGCGAAAAACTCCAGGAACGCCTGGCAAAGCTTTCCGGCGGCGTGGCGGTCATCAAGGTCGGCGCGGCGACCGAAACGGAAATGAAGGAGAAGAAGCTCCGCATTGAGGACGCGCTCGCGGCGACCAAGGCCGCTGTGGAAGAGGGCATCGTCGCCGGCGGCGGCGTGGCCCTGATCAACGCGATCCCCGAAGTGGAAAAGCTGGCCGAAAGCGTGGAGGGCGACGAAAAGACGGGTGTCAGGATCGTCCTGAAAGCGCTGGAGGAACCGGTCCGCCAGATCGCGGCGAACGCGGGACTCGAAGGCTCCGTGATCGTCGAGAACATCAGGAAGGCCGACAAGGTCGGCTACGGCTTCAACGCCCTGAAGGAAGAATACGGCGATATGATTTCCGCCGGCATTGTCGATCCTACGAAGGTAACGCGCTCCGCGCTGCAGAACGCGGCCTCCATTGCGGCGATGGTCCTTACCACGGAATCCCTTGTGGCCGACAAGAAGGAGCCGACTCCGCCTCCGGCTGCTCCGGCGATGCCCGAAGGCGGCATGTATTAAGATCCGGACCGTCCTATTTTATCCTTTTATCCCGAAAAAGCGGATGGCGTCTCAAAAAGGCGCCGTCCGCTTTTTCTTTTTTTTGCGCGTTTCAATTGGGGGTCTCTTTGATTCATCGAAGGGTGCTTTTTCCAGCGCGGGCAGATTCGGCCGCAGAGGAAGAGGGAACGGATGGAATTCATTCCCTTTTCCCGCGAAACTCCAGAAATCGGCAGCCGGGAACTTTAATAATTGCTTTCTCCGCGGCATAGTATAATCGTAAAAGCGCTTTGTGCAGGGCGCGGCTGGGTGACTGCACGAAAGGGGCCGGCACGAGCCGGGCGCCTGAATCCGCGAAAAGGAGCGCATCCGGTTGCTTTTGTGGCTTTTCCGTCTCTTTTCGGCGTTGTTTCCATTCTGGATTTATGGTACACTAAAACCGTGGCAGTCAATAACAGACCGACTGATCGGAGGTGTGGAATGATGGAAGATTATTATCCTTATCTGTGGCTGGCCGTTATCATTGCCGCTGCCGTTGCGGAAGCCGTGACGGCCCAGATGGTTTCGATCTGGATGGTGGTTGGGGGAATTGCCGCGCTGATCGCGAATCTGCTGGGCGCTCCAATCCTTGCCCAGATCACCGTCTTTGTCGCCGTAACGGCGATTACGCTTGCCGCAACAAGGCGCTTTGTCAAGAAAATGATGCACTTTAAAAAGGAAGATACCAATGCGGGGCGATACATCGGGAAAAACGGCGTCGTCACCGCTGAAATCGACAACATCGCCGGGCGGGGACAGGTGAACGTGCTCGGCAATATCTGGACTGCCCGCTCCGCGGATGGCTCGGTTCTTCCGGCCGGAACGAATATCCTGGTGCTCAGGATCGAAGGGGTCAAGCTGATCGTGCAGCCCCTGCCCCAATTAAAAAACAATGAAACTTAACAGGAGGTAATGTCGTGGATATCGGGTTTTATATTTTTCTCATCCTGGTGGTCATCATTCTGATCATTCTGATTTCCAATGTCAAAATCGTGCCGCAGGCGCATTCCTATGTTGTGGAGCGCCTGGGGACCTACCGCGCTTCATGGGATACCGGCCTGCATTTCATGGTCCCGTTTGTCGACCGCGTCGCGAAAAAGGTCTCGCTCAAGGAGCAGGTGATCGATTTCCCGCCGCAGCCGGTCATCACGAAGGACAACGTCACGATGCAGATCGATACGGTCGTCTATTTCCAGATCACGGACCCCAAGCTTTACACCTATGGGGTGGAGCGCCCGCTTTCCGCGATCGAGAATCTGACCGCGACCACCCTTAGGAATATCATCGGCGACCTGGAGCTCGACAACACGCTCACGTCGAGGGATGTCATCAACACCAAGATCCGCACGATCTTAGATGAAGCCACCGACGCGTGGGGCATCAAGGTCAACCGCGTGGAGCTGAAAAACATCCTGCCTCCCCCGGCGATTCAGGATTCGATGGAGAAGCAGATGAAGGCCGAGCGCGACCGCCGCGCCATCATTCTGGATGCGGAAGGGCAGAAGCGCAGCGCCATCCTGATCGCGGAAGGCCAGAAGGAATCCGCGATTCTGGCCGCGGATGCCGAAAAGCAGACCAGGATTCTGGAAGCGGAGGGCGAAGCCGCCGCGATCCTTTCCGTTCAGCGCGCGCTGGCGGACAGCATCAAGCTTCTGAACGCATCGTCGCCCACCGAGCAGGTCATCGCGCTGAAGAGCCTGGAAGCCTTTGAAAAGGCGGCCGACGGAAAGGCGACGAAGATCATCATCCCTTCGGAAATCCAGTCGCTGGCCGGCCTTGCCGCTTCCCTGAAAGAGCTCGTCGTTTCCGACGGCGGGAAGAATCCGGAAGGAAACGCGAAGGACGCGGAAAAACAAACTGCGCATAATACACAAAATAGATAGCATTTTGTCCAAAAGGTCACTGTACCTATACGAAAATGACATTTTGGCGGAACATCGCTTGCATTTGCCGCCCGAATCCAATACAATTAGTTTATATGGAGAATCAGTTTGAACCGGGGGAGTGCGCCATGACAGCGATGTCAGTGAGATCCTTTTGTCAGGGAACGGCATGCAGGTTTCTGTGCGCCGCCCGGTTCTTATAAGCAAAAACAGACGGTGCCGCGGCACGGTCTGTTTTTGCTTTTTCTGATTTCTGAGTTGTATGAATTCTTGATAAGAGGTGCGATTTTAGGATGTCAACGGGAAAAAAAGTAGCTGTGATTATGGGAAGCGACAGTGATTTTGCGGTGGTATCGGCGGCGATCAAGCGCCTGAAGGCGCAGAATGTGCCGGTGGAAGTGCACGTTATGTCCGCCCACCGGACGCCGCAGAAGGTTTCGGAATTCGCGGAGAACGCGCGTAAGAACGGGTTCGGCGTCATCATCGCGGCGGCGGGAAAGGCTGCGCACCTGGCGGGCTTTCTGGCCGCGCACACCACGCTTCCGGTGATTGGGATTCCGATCAAATGCTCCACTTTGGATGGGCTGGACGCCCTGCTCGCAACGGTTCAGATGCCGAGCGGCGTGCCGGTTGCCACCGTGGCGATCGACGGCGCGGAGAACGCGGCGGTTCTGGCCATGCAGATTTTGGCGCTTTCCGACGACGATCTTGCCGGGCGCCTTCAGGCGATGAAGGATGGGATGGTCGAAGGGATCGAGGAAAAGGACCGTGAAATTCAGACGGCCGTTCGCGGACTGTGACAAAAAATAAGCTTGCGGAGGAGTCTTTCCGGTATGAAGAGTTTCAGCGAGAGCTATAAGGCGGCGGGGGTCGACGTGACCGCCGGATATCGGGCGGTGGAGCTGATGAAGCGCCATGTGGAGCGCACGAAGATCCCCGGCGCCGTTTCGGGGATCGGCGGCTTCGGCGGGCTGTTCCAGCCCGATCTTTCCGGCGTGGAGTCCCCCGTTCTGGTTTCCGGCACGGATGGCGTCGGGACCAAGCTGAAAATCGCTTTTCTGATGGACAAGCACGACACGATCGGCATCGACTGCGTCGCCATGTGCGCGAACGACATTGTGTGCTGCGGCGCGCATCCGCTCTTTTTCCTGGATTACCTTGCGGTCGGGAAGAACCGGCCGGAAAAGATTGCGCAGATCGTCTCCGGCGTGGCGGATGGCTGCGTGCAGTCGAACTGCGCGCTGATCGGCGGAGAAACGGCGGAGATGCCCGGCTTTTACCCGGAGGACGAATACGACCTTGCCGGCTTCTGTGTCGGCATGGCGGACCGCGCGAAGATCATCGACGGCTCTGGAATGGAGGAAGGGGACGTGATCCTCGGCCTTGTTTCCTCCGGCGTCCATTCCAACGGATTTTCCCTGGTGCGCAAAGTATTCGGCCTGAACGAGAAAAATGTGAACCTTTATGTGGACGAATTCGGGAAAACGCTGGGGGAGGAGCTTCTGACGCCGACGAAAATCTATGTGCGCCCGGTGCTTTCCCTTCTGAAGGCCTGCCGCGTCCGGGCAATTTCCCACATCACCGGCGGCGGCTTTTACGAGAACGTCCCCCGCATGATGAAGAAGGGGTACACCGCCAGGATCAAACAGGCGGCCCTCCCGGTGCTGCCCGTTTTCACTGTGCTTCAGTCCCGCGGCGGTATCCCCGAACGCGATATGTACAATACGTTCAACATGGGGATCGGCATGTGCCTTGCCGTTCCGAAGCTGGAGGCGGACGCCGCGGTTTCGGCGCTTTCCGCATGCGGGGAAAAGGCCCTTGTGATCGGCGAGGTCGCAAAGGGCGAAGAGGGCGTCGTCCTATGCTGAACATCGCCGTGCTGGTTTCCGGCGGCGGCACGAACCTTCAGGCGCTGATCGACGCCCAAAACCGCGGCGAGCTCCGCGGCGGAAGGATCGGCTGCGTCATTTCCAGCAGGCCGGACGCCTTTGCGCTGGAACGCGCGAAGAAGGCCGGGATTCCGGCGGAAATCCTGGTGCGCCGCGATTTTGCGGAGCAGGCGGCCTACGACGGGGCGCTTCTGCGCCTGCTCGAACGATACGACGCGGGCCTGATCGTGCTCGCGGGCTTTATGACGATCATCAGCAAAGCGGTCGTCGGCCGCTACCCGAACCGGATCATCAACATCCACCCGTCCCTGATCCCCGCGTTCTGCGGCGCGGGCTATTACGGCCTGCGCGTCCATGAAGCGGTGCTGGACAGGGGGGTCCGGGTGACCGGCGCGACCGTGCATTTTGTCAACGAGGTGTGCGACGGCGGCCCCATTATCCTGCAGAAGGCGGTGGAGGTGCTGGACGACGACACCCCGCAGACCCTGCAGAAGCGGGTGATGGAGCAGGCGGAATGGCAGCTCCTTCCCAGGGCAGTCTCCCTGTTCTGCGAAGGAAAGCTCGCCGTTTCCGGCAACCGGGTCCGGATCAAAGAATAGGAACGGGGAGGAATATTTTACTGTGATGCAGTTGAAAACGGCGGCGGACGCGCTGAGGGGCAACGCCTATCCCGGGCGCGGGATCCTGCTCGGCAGAACGCCGGATGGAACGCATGCGGCCATCGCCTACTTTATCATGGGGCGCAGCGAAAACAGCCGGAACCGGGTCTTTGCCGCCGACGGCGACGGGCTCCGCACCCGGGCGTTCGACCCTTCGAAGGTAAGGGACCCGTCGCTCATCCTATACTCGCCGGTCCGCGTGTTCGGGGGCGCGACGATCGTCACGAACGGCGACCAGACCGATACCGTCTTTTCGTTTCTGGAGCAGGGAAAATCCTTTGAGGAGGCCCTGCGCACGCGCACGTTCGAGCCGGATGCCCCGAACTTTACGCCCAGAATCTCGGGGATCGCGTTCGCCGCGGGCGGATTCCGCTACGCGCTTTCCATCCTGAAAAGCGCTCAGGGAGACCCGCGCTCCGTGAGGCGGTTCTTTTTCGATTATGAAACGCCGATTTCCGGGCAGGGCCACCTGATCCACACCTACCGGTGCGACGGGAACCCCATCCCTTCTTTCGAGGGGGAGCCGCGCGCCGTTTCGGTGGAAAACGACCTGGATGAATTTACGGATGCCATCTGGAATTCCCTGAATACGGAAAACCGCGTTTCCCTGTTCACCCGGTTCGTGGATTTGAAAAGCGGAACGTTCGAGAGCCGGATCCACAATAAAAACAATTGATTGGGGAGGGAAAGACTGTGGAACTGATGCTGAAATACGGCTGCAACCCGAATCAGCAGCCATCGAGGATCTTCATGAAGGATGGCGGCCCGCTGCCGGTTACGGTGCTGAACGGCCGGCCGGGATATATCAATTTTCTCGACGCGTTCAACAGCTGGCAGCTGGTGCGGGAGCTGAAAGCGGCGACCGGCCTGCCCGCCGCCGCGTCGTTCAAGCATGTCAGCCCCGCCGGGGCCGCGGTGGCCGTGCCGCTTTCCGACACGCTGAAAAGAATTTACTTTGTCGACGATCTGGAGCTTTCCCCGCTCGCGTGCGCGTACGCGCGGGCGAGGGGCGCGGACCGGATGTCGTCCTACGGCGACTGGATCGCCCTTTCCGACGAGTGCGACGTGCAGACGGCGCGCCTGATCGCCCGCGAGGTTTCGGACGGCATCATCGCGCCGGGCTATACGGATGAGGCGCTTGCGGTGCTGAAATCCAAGCGCAAGGGCAATTACAATATCGTCCGTATGGACGAAACGTACCGCCCCGCGCCGGTCGAGCAGAAGGATGTGTTCGGGGTGACGTTCGAGCAGCGCCGGAACGACTGCGTCGTCGACGCGTCTCTTCTGGAAAATATCGTGACGGACGCGCGTGAGCTGCCCGAAACGGCGAAGCGCGACCTTCTGATCTCGCTGATCACGCTGAAATACACCCAGTCCAACTCCGTCTGCTATGCCATGGACGGACAGGCCGTCGGCGTCGGGGCGGGGCAGCAGTCCAGAATCCACTGCACGCGCCTTGCGGGGAACAAGGCCGACCTGTGGTTTCTGCGCCAGCACCCGAAGACGCTCGCCCTGCGGTTCCGCGACGGGATCCGCCGCCCGGACCGCGACAACACGATCGACGTCTATCTTTCGGACGACGACGCGGATGTCCTTTCGGATGGCGTGTGGCAGCAGCTTTTCGCGGAGAAGCCCGAGCCGCTGACCCGCGCGGAAAAGCGCGAGTGGCTCGGCCGGGTCTCCGGCGTTTCGCTCGGCTCCGACGCGTTTTTCCCGTTCGGGGACAATATCGAACGCGCCAGGCGCAGCGGCGTGAGCTACATCGCCCAGCCGGGCGGCTCCATCCGGGATGACCATGTGATCGAGACCTGCAACAAATACGGGATGGTCATGGCGTTCACGGGCCTTCGGCTGTTCCATCACTGAGTTTTACGGCGGCGGTGCCGTCCGTTTGAGTGTCCGCGGAGCGGATGCTTCCGTTTATTAAATTCCGGGCAGGAACCGAACAAATTGAAAAGCTTTGGTCAAGCTTTTTCAAAAGCTTGCAGGGTTTGGGGCAGCGCCCCAAGGTCTGAAATGCAGGCTGGAGCGTCCGCGCAGCGGGCGCTTTTCCCTTCTTTTACTTGAGGAGTGTGAGATCATGAAAATTCTGGTGGTCGGCGGCGGCGGGCGCGAGCACGCCATTGTCCGCAAGCTGATGGAAAGCCCCCGCGCGGAGAAAATTTACTGCGCGCCCGGGAACGGCGGCATCTCCTGCGACGCCGAATGCGTGCCGGTCGCGGCGGACGACGTGGAGGGCGCGGTGCGCTTTTCGCGCCGCAACGGGATCGGGCTGGTGTTCGTGGCGCCGGACAATCCGCTCGCGGCCGGCATGGTCGACGCCCTGGAGGATGCCGGGATCCCCGCCTTCGGCCCGCGCAAAAACGCCGCGGTCATCGAGAGCAGCAAGGTGTTCTCCAAAAATCTGATGAAAAAATACCGCATTCCCACCGCGGATTACGAGGTGTTCGACGATCCCGCGGCGGCGATGCGCCGGATCCGCACGAGGGGCCGCTACCCCGTCGTCGTCAAGGCGGACGGCCTCGCGCTCGGCAAGGGCGTCGTGATCGCCGAGGATTACGGACAGGCGGAGAGCGCGGTCCGCTCGATGATGGAGGACAAAATCTTCGGCGATTCGGGCAGCCGCGTTGTGCTGGAGGAGTTCCTCACCGGGCCGGAGGTTTCCGTGCTGGCGTTTACGGACGGGAAATGCGTGCGGCCCATGGTGTCCTCGAAGGACCACAAACGCGCGCTGGACGGCGACAAGGGGAAGAATACCGGCGGCATGGGGACGATCAGCCCCAACCCCTATTATGACGAAGCGACGGCCGAGGAGTGCATGAAGACGATCTTCCTGCCGACCCTGCACGCGATGAACGCGGAGGGCAGGCCGTTCAAGGGGTGCCTGTACTTCGGCCTGATGCTGACCAACGACGGCCCGAAGGTGATTGAATACAATTCCCGCTTCGGCGACCCGGAGACCCAGGTGGTGCTTCCGCGCCTGAAGACCGACCTTGTGGATATCCTGGAGGCGGTCGTTGAGGAACGGCTGGCGGACCAGCCGATCGAGTGGTCGCCCGAGGCGGCCGCCTGCGTGGTCATGGCTTCCGGCGGGTACCCCGCCTCTTACCCGAAAGGGCTGGAGATCACGGGCCTCGGCCCGGAAGGGCAGCTCGGCGGGGGTGTCACCGTGTATCACGCCGGGACGGCGCGGCGGGATGGAAAATTCTATACCGCGGGCGGCCGCGTGCTCGGCGTCACGGCGCTGGGGAAGAATTTGGACGAGGCTTTGCAAAAAGCCTACGGCGGCGTTTCCAAAATCCATTTCGAGGGCGCGCATTACCGCCGTGACATCGGCCGCTGAGCCGGATGGGCGTGTTCCCGATTGAAATAAAAAAGGCTTCCGCTTCGGAAAAATCCGAGACGGAAGCCTTTTTTGCAGGTTCTATTCGGCCAGAGCCCTTTCCAGCCATGCATCCGCGATGTCCATCGCCAGATACAGCCCATCCTTTATGCTCGATTTCACGATCTGTTTTCTGGACCGGATATCGGGGTCGGTGTACATCAGCTGAATCGTCACCTTGTCCGCGACGTCCATGTCCAAAACGCGCTTCTTGCTCTTTATTTCCAGTTTTATAACGTACTTGTCTCTCATGCTTCCGTAATAAATCACGTCGCCGCAGCGTACCAGGGGTTTTCCTTTGTAGGTCGGGAACTGCGGGGCGTCTTTTTTTTCTTCTTTGCTTTTGCTCGGTTTATTCAATCTGTCGCCCTCCAATCGTTCATATTTCGTATTACACAGCATTTCCAGCCAGGCCTTGTTTGAAAAATAAAAAACGACGGAATTTTATCCGAAATAGACTTAGTTCCTTGCTTTTTCAAACGAGGCCTAGGGTGTAGAATTTGTTTTGTTCCTCCCCCGCCGAAGGTAAGGGGGACTGCGCGGAGCGCTCATCCGTGTTCTCTCGGAAGCTTTGTCTGCGCCGTAAGACTGTAAATTATTATATCATACAATACGGGGCAAGTAAAGCGGGGCCGCACGGCCGGTCGGACAGCAAAAAACCGCTGCGGGAAACAGCGGTTTCTGGTTTGAATGCAAAGAGGTTTATTCCCCCAGATAGGACTTTACGAGAACCTGAAGCAGCTCGTCGCGGTCGATTCTGCGGATCAGGCTGCGGGCATTGTTATGCGCGGTGATGTATGTCGGGTCCTCGGAGAGGATGTAGCCCACTATTTGGTTGATGGGATTGTATCCCTTTTCCTTCAACGCGTCGTAAACAGTGGTAAGAATGGTTTTGATATCATCCTCACGGTCATCCGGAAAAGAAAAAGTCATGGTTTTATCAAACATGGATACACCTCCAGTATCGTCATCATACAACATTCCGAGGATAATTACAAGGGGGAAACCGCGCGAAAAAGCGAGAGACGATCAGGAACGAAGCGCCGCCCCGGCCTTTTCCAGCTCCTGGATGATTTTTTTCATGATTTTGCCGGTATGCTCGTCGGTAAGGGTTTCGTCGGGCGAACGGAGCACGATGCTGAACGCGACGCTCTTTTTTCCGGCTTCGATCTGCTCGCCCCGGTAAACGTCGAAAAGCTTGGTCTTTTCCAGCAGCCTGCCCGCTCCGCGGACGATGGCCTTTTCGAGCGTGAGCACCGGGATGCCGTCGTCGCAGATCAGCGCGAGGTCCCGCGTGACGGCCGGGAATTTCGGCAGCGGCGTGTAATGCTTCTCCATGTCCGCCTGCTCGAACATCAGGTCCGCATCCAGCGAGAAGGAGTAAACGCGGCCCGCGATGCCGTAATTTTCCGCGACCTTCGGGTGAAGCTCGCCGATCACGCCGAGGCGCCGGCCCCCCAGGGTGAGCGCCGCGCACCGTCCCGGGTGATAGCTGAATTCGCCGGAGGAGGCTTCGATTTCCCAGCCGGTGACGGAAAGGCGCTCCAGAAGCTGCTCGGCAATGCCCTTGATCACGAAAAAGTCCGCGTCTCCGCCGTACATGCCGCCGATCAGCGTCGTCTTCTCTACCGGAAGTTTGTCCGGGCTGGTCGGGATATATTCGGTCGCGAGCTCAAAAAGTGCGGCGGAAGGGTTGCGGTTGTTGTAATTGCGCGCCAGAATCTCCATCATGGAGGGCAGCGCCACCGTGCGCATGATGCTGGTGTCCTCGCCGAGCGGATTCGAGATTTTGATCGAATTGCGCAGCGGGTGGGTTTCGGGCATCAGGATTTTATCATAGGCTTTCGGGCTGATGAACGAAAACGTCGTGATCTCGCTCATGCCGAGGGCCAGCATGGTGTCGGTCAGGGCGGACAGGAATTTCTGGCGCGGGCTGTAGCCGCCCTGGGTGCCGCCGCCGAGGGCCGTGCCGGGGATTTTGTCGTACCCGTAAAAGCGCGCGATCTCCTCGGCGATGTCCGCCTTGTGGACAAGGTCGGGCCGGAACGTCGGGACGAGTATGGTGCCGCCGTCGAAACCGCAGTCCAGGCGCCGCAGGATCTCCTTCATCTGCTCTTCGGAAAGGCGGGTGTCGAGGAAGCGGTTGATCCAGCCGGCTTCCAGCGGGATGCGGCGCGGCGTCGGGTCGGCCTGTCCGTCCGACAGGATGCCGTCCGTCACGTCGCCCGCGTCCAGCAGCTCCACAAGCTCGCAGGCGCGTTCCAGCGCGGGGAGGCAGTTGTTGGGGTCCAGCCCCTTTTCGTAGCGGGCCGAAGCGTCCGTGCGCATGCCCTGGCTGCGCGCCGTCAGGCGGATGGAGACGGGGTCGAAGCACGCGGATTCAAACACGATGTCCGTCGTCCGGTCCGTGATTCCGCTATGCTCCCCGCCCATCACGCCGGCGATGGCGACCGGCTTTTCGGCGTCCGCGATCACCAGGTTGTCCGGGGTCAGGCGGCGCTGCGTCCCCTCCAGCGTGGTGATGGATTCCCCGTCCCGCGCGCGGCGCACGCGGATTTTTCCGCCGCCGATCCTGGAAAGGTCGAACGAGTGCATCGGCTGGCCGTATTCCAGCATCACGTAATTCGTGATGTCGACGATGTTGTTGATCGGGCGCACCCCCATCGCGCGCAGGCGCTCGCGCATCCAGCGCGGCGAGGGCCTGACGCGCACGTTTTTCACGACCCTCGCCGTGTAGACGGGGCACAGGTCGCGGGCCTCTATTTTCACGTCGAGCAGGCCGCGGCAGCTTCCGTGCCCTGCTTTCACAACGGGCTTGTGCAGCTTCAGCGGCTTCTGGAACGTGGCGGCCACTTCCCGGGCAAGGCCGATCACGGAAAAGCAGTCCGGCCGGTTCGAGGTGATCTCGAATTCCACGGTGGTGTCGTTCAGGCCGATCGCTTCGCGGATCGGGTCGCCCGGCTTGCAGTCCTCCCGCAGGACGAAAATGCCGTTTTCAATCGCGTACGGGAAATCGTGCGCGGTCAGGCCGAGCTCGCCGAGCGAGCACATCATGCCGCAGCTTTCCACGCCGCGCAGCTTCCCCTTTTTGATTTTTTTGCCGCCGGGCAACGTGGAGCCGTGCAGCGCCACAGGCACCAGGTCGCCCACGGTCAGGTTCGTGGCGCCAGTCACGATCTGGAGCGTTTCGGAGCCGGCATCCACCCTGCAGACGACCAGATGGTCCGCGTCGGGGTGCGGCTCGATGGAAAGCACCCTGCCCACGACGACTTTGTCGATTTCGGCGCCTTCCGTCTCATAGCCTTCCACCTTGGAGCCGGACATCGTGACCGCCTCCGTAAAGCTGCGCATCGGCATGGGGTCGAGCGCAACAAATTCTTTCAGCCATTTCATGGAAAGATTCATAATCCCGTCCCCTTTCTAAAACTGTTTCAGGAATCTGACGTCGTTCTCGTAGAACAGGCGCAGGTCGTCGATGCTGTAGCGGCGCATCACGATGCGCTCCAGCCCCATGCCGAACGCGAAGCCGCTGTATTCCTCGGGGTCGATGCCGCAGTTCGACAGCACCTTCGGGTGCACCATGCCGCAGCCCAGGATCTCGATCCAGCCCTCGCCCTTGCACAGGCGGCAGCCCTCGCCGTGGCAGCTGAAGCACTGCACGTCCACCTCTGCGGAAGGCTCGGTGAACGGAAAATGGTGCGGGCGGAAGCGCACGACGGAATCTTCGCCGTACAGGCGCTTGACGAAGGTTTCCAGCGTGCCCTTCAGATTGGCGAACGTGATCCCTTTGTCGACGACAAGCCCCTCGATCTGGTGGAACAGGGGGGAATGGGTGGCGTCCACCGCGTCGGAGCGGTAGACGCGGCCGGGGGAGATGATGCGGATGGGCGGTTTCTGCTTTTCCATGACGCGGACCTGAACCGGAGAGGTCTGAGTGCGCAGCAGGATGTTGTCGTTGATGTAGAACGTGTCCTGCGTGTCGCGCGCCGGGTGGTTTTTCGGCATGTTCAGCGCCTCGAAATTATAATAGTCGTATTCGACTTCGGGCCCTTCCACGATCCGGAACCCCATGCCGACGAAAATCTCCTTCAGCTCGTCGAGCACGATGGTCAGCGGGTGGCGCACGCCGAGCTCGCGGTGCACGCCGGGCAGCGTCACGTCGAGCTTTTCCCGCTCCAGCCTCCTCTTCGTTTCCTCGGCTTTCAGTTCGCCGGCCCGCTTTTCCAGATCCTGCTCGATCAGGGAGCGGATCCGGTTTGCAAGCTGCCCCACGGCCGGCCGCTCCTCGGCGGAAAGCTTTCCCATCTGCTTTAAGATGGAGGTCAGCTCGCCTTTTTTACCCAGATATTTTACGCGCAGGCTTTCCAGAACCTGCTGCCCGTCTGCCTGTGAAAGCTCGCGAACCGCGCGGTCGCGGATCGCTTCCAGCTGCTCTTTCATGGCGTTTCTTCCTTTCCTGCTTTTTGGGGTTCCCGCAAATAAAAAACGCCCTCATCCCGAAAAGGGACGAAGGCGCAATGCTCCGCGGTACCACCCTGATTTTTGAAAGCGTCAAACACTTTTTCGGCCTTTAACGGTGCCCGCCGTCGCGGCCTACTTTGTGGTTCAGCCGCGCCGCTCCAAAGGGAACTTCTTCTTTTTTCCGCCGGGAACATGCTTTCAGCCTGCGGCATGCTTTCTCTGTCCGGCCCGAAAAAGAATACTTTTCTTTTTCATCGCGTTGTCTTTTTCTCAATATATCACGTCCCGGCCTTTTTTTCAAGAGGGGAAACGCGGGATTTTTCCCGGCGGAGCTCTCTCGGAGCGGCGGGGAAAAAGGGATGGGCGGAATTGACAGCCCGCCGCCCGCATGATATAGTGAAAAACAAACGATGACAGGCGGGGGAGTTCGATGGAATTACAGAGCGGGGAACCTTCGGCGCCGCGCTGCGCCGGCGTACTGCTGCCGGTCGGCAGCCTTCCTTCCAGGGGCGGGATCGGGTCGCTCGGCGCGGCGGCCTTTGAATTTCTCGATTTTTTAAAGGCGGCGGGGCAGGCCTGCTGGCAGGTGCTGCCGCTCGGCCCCACCGGATGCGGAGACAGCCCGTACCAGCCGTTTTCCGTGTTCGCCGGGAATCCGTATTTCGTGGACCCGGAGGCGCTCGCGCGCGGGGGCCTGATTTCGCAGCGGGAGCTTTCCGCGTTCAATTTCGGGGACGACCCAGGCTGGATTGACTATGCGAAGCTGTGGGAATCCCGGTACGCGCTTCTGCGCTCCGCGTTCGACGCGTTCCGGGGCGGCGGGGAAACGGAGGAATTCGCCCGCTTCTGCCGGGACAATGCGTTCTGGCTTCGGGATTACAGCCTGTTCATGGCGCTGAAGGGCTTTTTCGGGAACCGGGAGTGGCGGTTGTGGCCGCGCCCCATCCGCCGCCGCGAGCCCCGGGCCGTCGCGGAATATTCCGAAAAATTGAAAAGCGAAACGGATTTTTGGAACTTCGTCCAGTTTCAGTTTTTCCGCCAGTGGCGGGAAATCCGGCGGCGCGCCGGGAAGCTTGGCATCCGCATCATCGGGGACATGCCGATTTACGCCGCTTTGGACAGCGCGGATGCGTGGGCGGGCCGGGAGCTGTTCCAGATGGACGGGGACGGAAATCCCTCCGCCGTCGCGGGAGTTCCGCCGGATTTCTTTTCCGAAACGGGGCAGCTTTGGGGCAATCCCCTTTACGACTGGGACGCGATGGAGCAAACGGGCTTCGGTTGGTGGAAAAAGCGGGCCGCTTTCGCCGCCGGCCTGTTCGACGCCGTGCGCATCGACCATTTCATCGGGTTCGCCCGTTATTTTTCGGTTCCGGCTGGGGCCGAAACGGCGGCTTCGGGGACGTACCGCGACGGCCCCGGGGAAAAGATCATCCGCGCCGTTGATTCCGCCCGCGGGGACTGCCGCATCATCGCGGAGGACCTCGGGGGCTCCCTGCCGCAGGTGAAGGAGCTGCTGAGAAAATCCGGGTATCCCGGCATGCGCGTCCTGGAATTCGCGTTCGACGGCTCCCCAGAAAACGAGCACCTGCCCCACTTATACGGGCATAACGTCGTCGCGTACAGCGGCACGCACGACAACGACACGCTCGCGGGATATTTCGGGCCGAAGCGGCGGGAGGAGACCCGCCGCGCCATGGAATATCTGGGCGCGGCGAGCCCGGCCGACATCCCGCGCGCCGCCGTGTGCCGCCTGTACGAAAGCGCGGCCGACACGGTGATCGTTCAGGCGCAGGACTTGCTGGGGCTTGGCAGCGCGGCCCGCATGAATTTTCCGTCGAGGGCGGACGGAAACTGGTGCTGGCGGCTCCTTCCCGGCCAGCTGACCCCGGATCTTGCGGAAAGCCTTGCGGGGCTGGCGCGGCGGTGCGGCAGACTGCCCAAAAGGGGCTGAGCTTTGCCGCGCTTTCTTGTCAAATCCGCTTTTTTATGATATCATAAAAGATATCATTCTATCAAAATAATTTGATTGAATCCAATACGGGAGGAAACCGCATGGATGTTTTTGTGGAACAGCTTGTCAAAAGAAAAAACGGGGCGTCGGATTTTCTGATCTCCGGCGGCATCATCGTGCTGGGCGTCGTTGTGGCCGCCGCCGGGCTGCTGATCCCGGCGATCGCTCCGTTCGAGGTGATCCTTGCGGCCGGTATCGTTTACGGCGCGTATTACCTGATCTCCTCGAGAAACCTGGAATACGAGTACAGCACGACGAACGGGGATTTCACTGTGGACAAGATCATCAACCGCCGCAGGCGCAAGCGGGTGTGCCAGCTCGATCTTCATTCCGTGGAGGAAATGGGGAAATATCAGGCCGAAGCCGTGAAAAACAGACCGTTCGACAGGCGCCTGAACGTGGGGGCCGACGCCGCCGGAACCGGCGCGTGGTACATGATCGCCCGCATCCCGCAGCTCGGAAACACGCTTCTGATCTTCAGCCCGAATGAGAGAGTGCTGAACGCGGTGAAGCCTTTTCTGCCAAGGCAGGTGTCCATCCATGCTTTCGGTCGGAATTGATCTGGAAGAGATCGGGCGAATCCGGAAGTCTATGCAAAATCCGCGCTTTTGCAGCCGGATCCTCGGGGAAACCGAATACGGTCAGATGAAGCGGCGCGGGTTCCCCGCCCAGAGCGTCGCGGCCTGCTTCTGCGCGAAAGAGGCCTTTTCCAAGGCGATGGGCACGGGCGTGCGCGGATTTTCGCTGTGCGAGGTGGAGCTTCTGCGCGGCGACGGCGGACGGCCCTACCTTCGGCTCGGCGGCCGGGCGCTGGAAGCGGCAAAGGAGAGAAAGCTCGTTTTCGCCGTCAGCGTGACGCACACCGCGAAGTACGCGTCCGCCGTGGTGATCGCGCAAAAGGAGGAGTCGCCATGAAAGTGCTGGAAAGCCGGGAAACCAGGGAGCTCGAAAAAAGGGCGGTGGAATCGGGCGTCGGCTATCCCGAGCTGATGGAGAA
>ENA-UOOI01000450-UOOI01000450.1-fermentation-metagenome-genome-assembly--contig:-NODE-450-length-52613-cov-14.923323_pt1 | contig 52613 bp, 44 predicted proteins | sample MGYA00245779_ERZ724027 | MGnify/ENA primary metagenome ERZ724027 (study PRJEB28704, sample SAMN03018318) | fermentation metagenome | biome: anthropogenic terrestrial biome; feature: soil; material...
GAGCGTCTCCGGATTCATAGGATTTCTCAAAGGAAAAAGCACCTTGCTGATTTTTTGAGCGGCATACGAATTTGAAATACAAGTATGGGAACCGAACATTCTGGTGCAGAGGCTATTTTGTAGATACGGCAGGAAAGAATGACAAAGCAATAGCCGCATACATCAAGAATCAGTTGGTAGAGGATCAGATTGAGGATCAAATGACGCTTAAGGAGTATGCGGACCCGTTTACGGGTAGCAAGTAGCAAACCCCTCGCAAATGGCAGACCGCACCAACGCCTTGAGGCGCTGCCAGTAAAACAGGGCTTTGCCCGCATATGAAGAGCTCCCGGCTATGCTGGTGGATGACTATTTTCTAATGTATAATCAAAATTTGAATCAATTCCTTTATACTATATCCAAAATAAAAATGTATAAAGGAGAAGAATACAAATGAAAATCGTTTATATTGTGTTAGCAGTGATAATTGCTTATGGAATTTATAAAGGAGTAACCTCCCCAAAACCTCATCCCAGTACAAACACCCTTCTGAATATACCGGAAGGATTGCCTGTCAACTGGGTCAGCAACAGTGAAAGCCTTGCCTATACGGGTCACTCTGCGATTATAAATTCTGAGTACATTGTTGATGATTACTATAGAAATGGAAATGAAATCCAATGGAAAATATCCGTTGACGATATCAGCAGATATTCGATTAAGAATAATGACAAGTATTCATTTATAACATTTTTTCTAAAAGATGGATCGCAGCAGGTCTTGACGCTTAAAAACAAAGAGGTTACCGATTTTATCAGTGCTTATCAGGAGGCGATTGCAGCAAAAAGAGATTTTGATAAAATACTGGATGAAGAATATAAGGACGAAGAAAAGTAAAAGGACCTTTCTCCTTTTCGGTAAACCATCATAGGTAAAAATGCGAATCATCCTGCTACGCCGGTCGCAGCGGGATTTTTTATGCTTACAGCGGTTCCGGTTGAGTTGCGGAAGAATTTGTGCTTCTCCCCCGCCAAGGCGGGAGCGAAGCACTTTTCGTCTCTTAATCGCAACGGGAGGTGCTGTTAAGTTCTATCTCAAAGAAGGAATTTTGAAAATTACCAATATTTAGAAATATTCATTTGGAGAAAATTCACTTTAATTTTCCATAGTTACAACAAATATTCAAAAAAATATGCTATAATTTGGAATAATATATTGGATCAGGAAATATAGTCTAAATTAAAAAATAAATCAAAAAAGAGATAAATTATAAAACCAAGACTGTTTTTGAACTGTCATTAGAGTGAAAGGAGCAGGCAAGCAGGAAAATCAACAAAGAAAAGAAATCACCAACATCTTATCGGGGGCAGATATTGTGGATACGGAAATAGTGGAAAGAGCAAAAGCGGGAGATACGGATGCGTTAGAGAACATCTATAACGAGACGCGCCAGATGGTCTATTTTACGGCGCTTGGGATTCTGCATAATAAAGACGATGCGGAGGATGTGGTGCAGGACACCTACATAAAAGTCTTCCAGAATATTTCCCGGCTCAACGAGGAGAAAGCGTTTATCAACTGGCTGAAAATCATTGTGGTAAACGTTTGCAAAAATAATCTGAAGAAACATAAGCCTGCGCTTTTTCTGGATCATCATGAAGAAGACTCAGCTTTGGAATCGATTGAAGAAGTCAGTGAAGATTTTCTTCCCCAGGAATACATAGATCAGGCAGAAAAACGTGAAATAATCAAGAATATGGTGGAGAATCTTCCGGATTCGCAGCGTATTGCTGTTATCCTTTACTATTTTAATGAATTGCCTCTTGCCGAAGTATCAAAAGTAATGGGAACCACTGAAGGGACGACAAAAAGCAGGTTGAACTATGCCCGAAAACAGATTCGGGCTAAAGTGGAGGAGCAGGAAAAGCAGGGGAACAAGCTGTATGCCGGAGTGCCGATGCTGACCCGGATCCTGAAACTGGTGGCGCGGCAATACAATCTGCCGGACAAGATCGCAAGCCGGATTTTGGCGAATTCGTTCCGTGCTTCCCATTTTGCCGGAAGTACGGCAGCTTCGTCCAACGCCTTAAAAACGGAAGCAATGCGCCAGGCTGAAATAGCCGATCGGGCATCAGAGGCCCTAACGGATTCCGTCTCCGGCACGGGAGAGGAAGGTGCTTTAGCAGGAACGGCTAAAACGGCTGCCGCAAAAGGACTGGTTGCGAAAATCGCGGGTATGTCTGCAAAGACAAGGATGATCGTTTTCATTCTGGTAGGCGCTGTTGCCGTCGCGGTCGGAACGGGAGTCACCGCGGCCGTCAAGCAGCGGGACGCTGCCGCCCGCGAGGCTGTTGTGATTCAGCAAAAGCAAAAAGCGGCGAGCGCCGCGAAAGCGAAAGCTGCTTCCGAAGCCGCAGCAAAAGCCGCCTCTGAGGCCGCGGAAAAAGAAAAGGCAGCCGCCGAAGCAGAGGCCCGTAAGAAAGCGGCGGAGACCGCGGCAAAGAAGAAAGCGGAAGAAGCGTCGCAAGAAAAAGATAAAGCCGTTTATCAGGAATTTTATGATGCGAATTTCAAGGGGAAAGCAAAAGGCGTTTTCTTTTACGATATCGACCACGATCGCAGCAACGATATGATTGTAAGTTATGAAGAGGGGAATGACGGGGAAGAGATCGCCTATTTAGAAATTTATTCGGTCAAGAATGACCAGATAGAAGAAATTTACAGCGCCAGTTACGGCATGGCGAGTAGAACGTCGGTGAAAGAGTTCTATGTATATCAGGAAGGCGGATGGGACTATATACTTTTTCATGGGATCAAACATCTGTCGGAAGGGGATGAGGAACTGGTTCAGTACGGTGATATCGGGGATGATGTCACAGAGGTTGACGAGGAGGTCTGCGATATTTGTTCCTTGAAGGATCGCTGCATCGACGAATTAAGAAGCGACGGTTACGGAAGAATCACCTATCGGGATGGCAGAGTCAAATATGAAGAGGAAGGAATGGATAAGCAAAAAGAAGAGAAAATTCAAAAGTCCATCCAAGGGTATCTTCCAAAATCAGAATTGATTTTTAAAGATGATTTTGATGGAGGCATCACTTTTTGCCCGGGAAATTCTGACTTTATAAAAGCGGAAAACACCGATTCGTCTGTCGGTTCTGCAAATTAATCTGCTTTTATTCGCACATTACCCAACAATCTGACGATTTATTTTTTGCAAAAGCTATCAAAGGAAGGAAAAAACATGTATTGTAAAAAATGCGGAAGAGAAATTCCAACCGGTTCGAAGTTTTGTGTTTACTGTGGCATTCCCGTATCTTTCGGCCTGACGGACCGGACGGCACAGGCCGGAAATCCGCAGCTTTCTTCTCAAAACTACCAACCGGGTGCGGCGGCAGCCGCGCGCCCAAAAAAACATACGAAAGCTGTCTGGATCACCGTCATAGTCCTATTCGTTGCCGTAATTCTCGGATATCGCATTTTGAATCAAGCGGAGAACAAAGATCCTCTCTATGGAACATGGTATGTGCCGATGTCGCAGGTGTCCGGCGAGCTGGTCACGGTAGAGTTTGGAAGAGATACCGTCGAGTTTGGAGCCGGCGCCATTCGGAATCATGACAAGCTTGTCTGCCCCTATGAAAGGGAAGCAAATCAAACGCTGAAAATCCATTCGGAGCAAGGCGACGACTATGCTGAATGTACCTATCAAATCGAAGATGACAAATTGATCCTTTCCAGCCAGACGGAGGATGTGCTGAATCTGATGTTGGCCAGAGAACCAATGGATATCAAGGTTCCTATCAATTAAGATTTACTGCCCAAAGGGCGTAAAATTATATTGCAAGGAGCGGTTAACATGTTTTGCCCACATTGCGGAACGGAAAATAAAGACGACGCAGTTTTCTGTGAAAATTGCGGAGCGGATATTTCAAAGGAATTCTCCGAAGCACAGAGTAAAAAAAATGATGTGAGGTCCGACGCGGTATCCTATGCGCCCCCGCCGAATCCCAACGCAGCCCGAAAATACGTTTACCAGTCCGGCGGGGCTGCGGTGGCCGCAAAGCCGCGGACGCCGATGAAAACTTCGACGAAAGTATTTTTGATCGTCCTTGCGGCGCTCGTCGTGGCCTGTGTGGCCCTGTACAACGTCGCAAAACAAAAAAACAGTCCGGAACAGTACGCCTTGACTTATTTTGGGGCGATCCGAGACAAAGACTGGGCAAAAGCATACTCGTTTCTGGATATTGCCGAGAATGATTTTATAAACGAAGCCAACTTTAAGAAGGTGATGGGTCAGGCTGGATCGGGACAGAAAATCGTCAATTATTCTATCGTAAAAGAAAAGGATCATACGGCAAAAAACAACGCAACAGCAGAACTGACGAAAACAATTACGATCCAATATACTGTGCAGGGCGGAACGGAACCGCAAACCGCGCAAGTAACCTTAATCAAGCAGCCCCAAAAGGAGCTCTTCTTTGATACGTGGAAGGTATCTCCCTCCGATTATATCACACAGGAAGTCTATATTTCCGTACCCCAGGAGGCTAAAGCCTATCTGGATAATATAGAGATCCCGAAGGCCGATCAAGTGGAAGATGCCGTGCAGGCTGACTCGTCTGCGGATGAATCAGAAGGGCAGGAAGATCAAGGGGATCAGGACAGCCAAGGCGATCCGGAAAACCAGTTGCTGGACTACAAAATAGACAGTATTTTTTCAGGGTCCCATGTCCTGAAGGTGACCTCGCCCTATACGGAAGATTATACGGAAAATATCACGGCCGACGGCAGCGAGATCAATATTCAGGTTACCGATCTTAAAGTTAAGCAGTCGATTCTGGATCAGGTATCGAAGCAGGCGCAGGATACTGTTCAGAAAATTTATGCCAGTGCTGTTGCGGGGGATGGTTTTGACAGCATTCAAGACTTATTTGTCCCGGACGACGATGTTCAGAACAACCAGTCGGAAAACTACCAAATCCTTCTCGGAGATATGGCGACGGGCGATCACAGCAACGATGGTTTTAAGACCATATCCCCTTCCGATTTCAAAATGCAGGTTTATGAATCGGGTTTGAATTCCTCTTTCTATGTCAGTCTTACATTGGACTTTGACTATTCCTATACGGCGGTTTCGACAAACTCCTATGACCCGGAAGAATCCCCGACGCAATTGTCGGATACCGGGACCGGTGAGATTTCCATGACTTACGTGCTGACCGACGGCAAATGGCTGATTCAGGACGCAAGCACTTTCGATCTTAACAGGAATTATTATTAAGGAGGATATAACATGGCTAAATTCTGTGTCTATTGCGGCAGACCTTTAAAAGAAGGGGAAGTATGCACTTGCAGAAACCAATCTCAGCAAGCGGCGCCTTCAACGACAGGGCAGGCAGTTGCGGTACCGTCCGCTTCTGCAAGCAAAGCGTCCGTTTACTTAAAAGCGCTGTGGGATCTGATCAAAAAGTCTTTTAAGGCCCCCGCTCAAATGCTGGGATCTTTTGCATCCTCGGCTGATTCAAAAATGGCGCTGGGTTTGATTGGAGTTCAGGCAATCTCGTTTGGCTTATTCATGGACGTTTTTTGCAGCCGAATTACTTCTGTTGCTTTGAATCTGCTGAACAAGATTGCTTCCGCTCTTGGCGAGTCCGATACTAATGAAGAGAGTATTCAACAGGTCGCCGGTTTAGTAAAATTTCCATTAGGAAAAATATTTTTCTTATCCTTGGCGTTATCCGTATTGGAAGCTCTTATTTTTGCGGCGATATTGCTGTTGTTTGTAAATATTTTTAAGGGAAAAACAACCTATAAGCACATGCTCTGCGTTTCGGGTGCAAACAGCTTGGCGGCTTTCCCGTTTATGCTCCTTGGCATCGTAGGGATGTGGATCAACTTTAGGTTTGGTCTTGGGCTTGCCGTTCTGAGCCTGATCCTTCAGCCTTATTTTACATACGAAGCCTTAAATGGAGTGGAGACCGTCGATAGAAACAAATCAATTTACGTTTGCTTTTTATCCTTCGCGGCGATGACAATTATTGTATCGTTCATTGCAAAACAGGTTTATCCCATGTATTTGCCGGATGAGTTGAAATCAGTAGTGAACGAGCTTAGTTCCCAGACGGAATCTGCTTCATATTTTCTCAATCAGCTCTTCCAATAACAGATTGCTTTTGGAAACGATGGGTGCCTTCCGAATGTGTTTGTCAGCCGGGAAGTGAGCTGCCTGCTTATGGATGCTGAGTCTGAAAGGTCTGGTCGAGACGGTAAGAATCACCGTTCTTGTCCAGAACATAGGACTTATTTGAGATGATCGGGCGCGGTGGTCCCGCGGCCTGCCATCGCCAGAATCTGTCCGCAGATTTCCGCCTCTTTTTGATCCACACGCTCAAAGTCGATGTGTGGGGTATAGTATCCCTCCAGCTTGTCGTGAAGCTTTTTCGTCCGGGCGAGCGCGCCGACGGCCCCGTCCAGCATTCTGTGAAACATGCCGGAATCGAATTCCAGCGCGTCCTTCTGCGGCGCGGTTTGTTTCAGATCGGTATACTGCGTCAGGTCGAGGATCGTCCGTCCCTTTGGCTCGAAATCGCTGTTTTCGGAGACGAACGCCAGTTTCAGTTCCGGGATCAGCAGATGCTCGATGCGCGTTGCGGGTGCGAGCGGGCAGTAATACAGCTCGACGTCCAGCCCGCGGCACACCGCCGCGTCGGCCACTTTTTCCAGAGTCTCGTGCACGCCGACGCCCCACAGATTCTTGATCGAATAGATTTTCTCCGCACCCTCCGCCAGCGATTCCAGATGGCGGACGATGCCGGCGGGGGTGACGGCGCTGGCGAACAGACGGCGGATGCCGCCCAGCCGGCCGCTTACCGGCACCTGCGCCAGCTCACCGTCGATGACGCGCTGCGCCTGCAGCAGCAGGCCGGCCTTATCGGTGGCGGGTCCGACCGTTTCCGCTGCGTCGTCCATCAGGCATTGAGCCGCCGAGAGGTAGTGGAACGCGCGCTGGTATTGCCGCCCGATCTCCGCATTGATGCGCACAATCTCGCCGCGGTTCCGGCGGAGGGCCTCCGTGTCCCAGAACTCCCCGAGGTTGACGATCTCGTCCACCGCGCCGGGATTCACCGGGTCGGTCACGTGCGGGGCCGTGCCGTCGACGAGCGCCACGCCCAGCGCCGGGATCACCAGACCGTCCAGCGAATCCGGGTCCGACGCGCAGTGCATGTACTCGAGGTCGAATCCCTCCTGCGCCATCCGTCTGCCAATGCCCTTCAAAAACGTGGATTTGCCCACGCCGGGGCCGCCCTTTAAGCAATAGATGCGCCGGGCCTGCGCCTGGGGAAGAATATAGGCGAAGTAAGAAAAGAAACCTTGGCCGGTGTTGTTTCCGGGGAACATGTGCCGGATTCTGCTGTCTGCCATAACGATCCCTCACAATCCATTTTTCCTTTATCAGGCTATGCACAGAGCTCCGCGTTTATTATAGCAATTCCAGCCAGGACGGAGAGATCAAACTTTTTCTCCCCCGCCGGAAACGGGGGAGAAAAAGAGTTCGGCGGCCGGAAATGCCTGCCGCGGGAAAAATATTTGCAGTATGGGACAGGGCGCAAAACCGGAAATTTTGGGGCCGGGCCGGCTTTTGATGCGCCGATTATCCCATCACCGCAAGGACCCGGTGGGCTTTTCCGTCCCCGCAGACCGGCAGCACGGCGCCGGGGACCGGTTTTCCGTCCATCGAGAGGCTTTTCACGCCCTTCTGCACGCCGGAAGGATTCCGCACTTCGATGAGATAGTCGGCGCCCCGGAACCTGCGCGTAACCGAGAAGCCGCGCCACCGGGCCGGGATGCACGGGTCGACCAGCAGGCCGTCGAACTGCGGCCGGATGCCGAGGATGTACTGGGAGACGCTGTAGAACGACCAGGCTGCCGTTCCGGTCAGCCAGGAGTTTTTCGCCTCGCCGAACCGTTTCGCGTCCCGCCCCGCGACCATCTGGGAATACACGAAGGGCTCGGTGCGGTGGATCTCGCTGATGTCCTCGAGATAGGCGGGGCAGATTTTCCGGTAGACTTCAAAGGCGCGGTCGCCGTGCCCGAGAACGGTCTCGGCGATGCAGACCCACGGGTTGTTGTGGCAGAAGATGCCGCCGTTTTCCTTGTATCCCGGGGGATAGGACGAGATCTCGCCGAGGTTCAGGCGGTACGACGTATAGGACGGCGTATGGAGAAGGATCCCGTACCGCGTGTCGAGGTATTTTTCGACGGAGGCGAGGGCTTTGCCGGCCAGCCCTTCCCGGACGCCGATCCCCGCCATCACGCAGAAGCCCTGCGGCTCGATGAAGATTTTTCCCTCCTTGCACTCGCGGCTGCCGACCTTTTTGCCGAAGGCGTCGTACGCGCGCAGAAACCACTCGCCGTCCCAGCCGTATTTCAGGACGGCCTTCTTCATTTCCCGCACCGCGCGCAGCGCGCGGTCCGCTTCGTCCTGTCGGCCGCACCGGCGCAGAATCTCCGCGTAGTCCGGCCCGGTCGCCGCGAACATGGCGGCGATGAAGACGGATTCCGCCACGCCGCTTTCAAAATTGGAGACCGTCTGGAACGATTCCCCCGGCGTTTCGGAAAAGCAGTTCAGGTTCAGGCAGTCGTTCCAGTCCGCGCGGCCGATCAGCGGCAGGCCGTGCGGTCCGAGGCGGTCCAGAACATGCCGGAACGAGCGGTTCAGGTGCTCGAGGAGCGGCGCGGATTTTTTCGCCTCGTTGTCGAAGGGAACCTCCTCGTCCAGCAGGGCCCAGTCTCCGGTTTCCTTCAGATAGGCCGCGGTCCCGAAGATCAGCCACAGCGGGTCGTCGTTGAATCCGCTGCCGATGGCCGTGTTGCCCCGCTTGGTCAGCGGCTGATATTGGTGATAGGCGCTGCCGTCCTCTTTTTGGGTGGCGGCGATGTCGAGGAGGCGCCGGCGCGCGCGCGCCGGCGCCAGGTGGACGAAGCCCAGCAGGTCCTGGGCGGAATCGCGGAACCCCATCCCTCTCCCGATGCCGGACTCAAAGTAAGAGGCGGAACGCGACAGGTTGAAGGTGACCATGCACTGATACTGATTCCAGACGTTGACCATCCGGTCCAGCTTTTCGTCCCCGCTTCTTAATTGATAGGCGGCCAGCAGGTCCTGCCAGTGCTCCTTGAGCCTCCGGAGCGCCGCGTCGGCCTGCGCGTCGGTCTGGAAGCGCCCCAGCAGCTCCCTGGCCGGGGCCTTGTTGATCACGCCCGGCGATTCCCACTTCCGGTCCTTCGGGTTTTCGCAGTAGCCCAGCACAAAGATCAGGCTTTTCGTTTCTCCCGGTTCCAGCGTCAGATCGATTTGGTGCGATCCGACCGGCGACCATCCGTCGGCGATCGAGTTCCCGGCTTTCCCGCGCTCCACCGCGGCCGGCCGGTCGAACCCGTTGTAAAGGCCGAGGAAGCTTTCGCGGTCCGTGTCGAATCCGTCCACGGGCGCGTTCACGGCGAACACCGCGTAATGGTTCCGGCGTTCCCGGTACTCCGTTTTATGGAAAATGGCGCTGCCCTCGATCTCCACCTCGCCGGTGCTGAAATTCCGCTGGAAGTTCGTCATATCGTCCATGGCGTCCCAGAGGCAGAATTCGACGAAAGAGAATACCTGGATTTGTTTCGCTGCGCGCGAGCCGTTTCTGAGGATCAGCCGGTCCACCTCGCAGTCCGACCCCAGCGGGACGAAAGAGATCTGCCGGGCCTCCAGGCCGTTCAGCGCGGAGGTGAAAACGCTGTAGCCGAGGCCGTGCCTGCATTCGTACCGGTCCAAAGGGGTTTTGACGGGCGCCCAACCGGGGTTCCAGACCGTTCCGCCGTCACGGATGTAAAAGTACCGGCCGCCGCTGTCGGTGGGGACGCCGTTGTACCGGTACCGCGTGAGCCGCAGCAGGCGCGCGTCCTTATAAAAGCTGTACCCGCCGGAAGTGTTGGAGATCAGGGAAAAGAACCGCTCGCATCCGAGGTAGTTGATCCAGGGGTAGGGGGTATCCGGCCTCGTGATCACGTACTCCCGGTTTGAGTCGTCGAAATATCCGTATTTCATTCAGGCTTCCTCCAGGTGAGAATTCGGAAGGGAACAGGGCTGGAACAAAGGAAAACGGTTTAGATAATCACGTCAGCTCTGGAAACCGTGATTTATGCTCTCATCAGTTTAGCCGAACCGGACCGAGAAAGCAAGCGGTTTGAATCGGTTTTCATATTTTTGTGAAACGTGCCCTATTATAATCAAAAATTTTATGCCCTGCGTCTACTCGTACTCCGGACGGCTGTTCCGGGAAGACTGCGGCGGGGATCGGCCCGGCCGTCCGGTTCAACACCTTCGCTTTGAAAAAATTGTTTTCGCTGATTCCATCTATATGAGAATCATATATTTTGAACAAACAGATTATTTTCAAGAAATATTAAAATATATCTATTATTTTTTACAAAAGCTATTGCAAATAAATAAAATATGCGCTATAATCCCAGATGAAAACGATTTAGGAAATAAGCACCGCACGCGGGGGAAAAAGACGTGGCCAATATCAAAGAGATCGCGGAAAAATGCGGGCTGTCCGTTTCGACGGTCAGCAAAGCCCTGAACAGTTACAGTGACATCAGCAGCAAGACCCGGGCGAGGGTTTTCAAAACGGCGGAAGAATGCGGCTATTACCCGAGCTCCATCGCGCGCGCCCTGAAGACGAACCGCACCTACAACCTGGGGGTCCTTTTTTCAGATGAAGCGCGGAACGGCCTGCGGCAGGAATATTTCGCCGCCGTGCTGGACGCGTTCAAAAACGAGGCGGAGGCCCGCTCCTACGACATCACGTTCGTCAACCACAACATCAGCGCGGGCGGCCACCCGATGAGCTATCTGGAGCACTGCCGATACCGCAATTTCGACGGCGTCTGCATCGCCTGCATCAATTTCCAGCAGCCCGAGGTGGCCGCACTGGTCCGCAGCAGCCTGCCGGTCGTCACCATCGACCACGTTTTCAACAACCGCACGAGCATCAATTCCGCCAACGTGGCCGGGATGAAGGAACTGGTGGAGTATATCCACGGCATGGGCCACCGGAAAATCGCCTACGTCCACGGCCAGAAATCGGCCGTGTCGGAACAGCGCGTCGCCAGCTTCTGCAGAACGCTGAAGGAGCTGGGGGTCCGGCTTCCGCCGGAGTATTTGGTCGAGGCGGAATACCGCAATCCGGAAGCGGCGAAAAAAAGCGTGACCGCCCTGCTGGCGCTGCCGAACCGCCCGACCTGCATCATTCTGCCGGACGATTACGCCGCTCTGGGCGGGATCGAGGCGATCGAAAGCGCCGGCCTGCGGATCCCGGAGGACGTTTCGATCGCCGGCTACGACGGGATTCCGCTCTCGCAGATGGTCCGCCCGCGCCTGACCACCCTGCGGCAGGACACCGCCCGGATGGGGCGCGAGGCCGCCCACAGGCTGATCGAGCAGATTGAAAATCCGCTCACCACCATTCTGGAGGCGGTGACCGTGAGCGGCGAGCTGATCCCGGGGGAATCGGTCGCCCGGATCCCGCCGGCGGAATAAAGCGGTTCTGCCGGGCGGCAGGCCCGGCCTGCGAATCGGATCATCGGGCAGGTTTCCTGCCTGATCGATAAATATCACCGAATCGACAAGGACGAAGGAGGATTCTGTATGAAAAGAAAAACGGTCACGGCAATCGCCCTGACCCTCGCGGCCGCCATGACGGTCTCCATGGCGGGGTGCGGCGGGGGAGAAAACGGCGCGGCGAGTCAGACCCCGTCCAGCGGACCCGCGCCTTCCGCGGAGCCCGCAAGCTCCGCGCCCGCCGCCGCCCCGGAGGGGAAAGTTCTCAACATCTGGTGCTGGAACGATGAATTCCAGAGCCGCTTCAACGCCTACTATCCGGATGTCCAGGAAGTCGCGCAGGATAAATCCACCACCACGCTGAAGGACGGGACCACCGTCAAGTGGACGATCAACCCGAACCAGGGCAACAACTATCAGAACAAGCTGGATCAGGCGCTGATGAGTCAGGAATCCGCGGCCGCCGACGAGAAGATCGATATCTTCCTCGTGGAAGCCGACTACGCCCTGAAATACGTCAACAGCGATTTCGCCCTCGATGTCAGAAAAGATATCGGTCTGACGGACGACGACCTCGCGCAGCAGTACAAATATACGCAGGACATCGTGACCGATAAGAACGGCGCTCTGAAGGGAACCAGCTGGCAGGCCACGCCCGGGCTGTTCGTCTACCGCCGCTCTTTCGCGAAGCAGGTGCTGGGGACCGACGATCCGGCCAAAGTGCAGGAACGGCTCTCCGACTGGGATAAGTTCAACGCGGTCGCCGAGCAGGCGCATGCGAAGGGGATCAGGATGCTGTCCGGCTACGACGACAGCTACCGCACGTTTTCGAACAACGTTTCCGCGCCGTGGGTCTCCGGCACGGCCGCCGCGGTCGATCCGAACCTGATGAAATGGGTCGAGCAGACGAAGGAATACACGTCGAAGGGATACAACAACAAGACTTCCCTGTGGGACGACAACTGGACCAAAGACCAGAGCCCGAGCGGCAAGGTGTTCGGATTTTTTTATTCCACCTGGGGTATCAACTTCACCCTTCTGGGCAATTCGCTGAAAACGCCGACCGCCGAGGGCGGCAAGGAAGAGGTCGGCAACGGGATCTACGGTGACTGGGCGGTCTGCCAGGGCCCGCAGAGCTACTATTGGGGCGGCACATGGATTTGCGGCTGCAAGGGATCCGACAATATCGGCACCATCCAAAAAGTGATGAAATCCCTGACCTGCGACCAGGAGATCATGAAGAAGATCACCACCGACACGCAGGATTACACCAACAACAAAGCCGCCATGGACGAGATCGCCAACAGCGACTTTCAATCCGCCTTCCTCGGCGGGCAGAACCACATCAAGCTTTTTGCCGAGGTGGCCCCGAAGATCAGCATGAAGAACGTCGGCCCCTACGATCAGGGGATGAACGAGAGCTTCCAGGGCGCGTTCAAGGACTATTTCGACGGGAACGTCGACCTGGCGAAGGCCAAAGAAAATTTTGAAAAGACCGTCAAGGAGAAATATCCTGAGATTACGGAAGTAAAATGGCCTCAGTAAGCTGCGGGCCCACAGCGTAAAGAAGACGCACGGTCGCGGGACGGGAAGAAAGCCGGCCTGCGGCCGCGCGGTTTCATGAGAGAAGGGTTTTTGTTGAATCGGAAAAGCAGAGCTTTGCCCAAAAGGCGAAAGAGCGTCAGCTACGCCAAATGGGGATACGTGTTTCTCCTTCCGTTTTTCCTCGTCTTTTTTATCTTTTCATTTCTGCCGCTGTGCTCCACCGTCTATTACAGCTTTTTCCAGTATTTCCGGCAGGGACTGCAGGTGATAGGGCCGAATTTTGTGGGCTTCGACAATTTTGTCAGCCTGTTCCATACCGACCTTCCCCGGTATTTCGGGAACACCCTGCTGATCTGGATTGTCGGGTTCGTTCCCCAGATGATCGTCTCGCTGCTTTTGGCCGCGTGGTTTACCAGCCGGCTCCTCCGGCTGCGCGGGCAGGCGTTTTTCAAGACGGTGATCTATATGCCGAACCTGATCATGGCGTCCGCGTTCGCCATGCTGTTCTTCGCGCTGTTTTCCGACAACGGCCCGGTCAACAACGGTCTGGTGTCGGCGGGGATCCAGAAGGAACCCTTCCGCTTCCTTTCCAGCGTGTGGGGCACGCGCGGCCTGATCGCGTTCATGAATTTCCTCATGTGGTTCGGGAATACGACGATCCTGCTGATGGCGGCCATCCTGGGGATCGATCCCTGCCTGTACGAGGCCGCGGAGATCGACGGCGCTTCCTCCGGCCGGATGTTCCGGAACATCACGCTGCCCCTGATCCGGCCGATCCTGGTGTATGTGCTGATCACGTCGCTGATCGGCGGGCTGCAGATGTTCGACGTCCCGCAGATCCTGACGAACGGGACCGGAAATCCGGACCGAACCTCCACCACGATCATCATGTATCTGAACAACCACATGTTCAGCAGGAACTACGGCATGGCGGGCGCCATCTCCACCCTTCTGTTCCTGATCTGCGCCGCCCTGTGCCTGCTGGTCTATTACACCCTGACGCGGAACGATGATTCCCTCAGAATGAAGAAGAGCAGGGGGCGTGTGAAATGACGGACCGTCCTGAAAAAAGCGGTAGCAGGCTTTCCGCGGCCCGCTTTGCCTGCTATCTCGTCCTTGCGGTGCTGTGCTTCCTGTGCCTTTTCTTCTTCTACATGCTCGTCGTCAACTCTTCCCGCAACAATTTCCAGATCCAGCAGGGCTTTTCCCCGCTGCCCGGCAGCTCCTTCGCGGTCAACCTCAAAAATACGCTCTCGAACGCCAATATCCCCGTCGTGAGCGGAATTGTCAACAGCCTGACGGTTTCCGCGCTGAGCGCGCTGTTCGCCACTTATTTTTCCGCCATGACCGCCTACGGGATCTTCGCGTATGACTTCAAGCTGAGAAGGGCCGCCTTTACCCTGATCCTCCTCATTATGGTTATGCCGACGCAGATCTCGGCGGTGGGCTTCGTCACGCAGATGCAGTCGATGGGCTTGAGAAACTCGCTGATCCCGCTCTTCCTTCCGTCCATCGCGGCCCCGACCGTCGTCTTTTTCATGAAGCAGTATCTCGAAGGCAGCATGCCGATGGAGATCGTGGAGGCGGCCCGCATCGACGGCAGCGGGGAGTTCCATACGTTCAATGCCATCGTCCTGCCAATCCTGAAGCCGGCGCTGGCTGTGCAGGCGATCTTCACCTTTGTGGCCGCCTGGAACAACTTCTTCGTTCCGGCGCTGCTGCTGGACAGCGCCGACAAAAAAACGCTGCCGATTCTGATCGCTCAGCTCCGCAGCGCCGATTTTCTCAAGTTTGACATGGGGCAGGTCTATATGCTGGTTAATATCGCGATCATTCCCGTGGTCATCGTTTATCTGTTTCTCTCGAAATACATCGTGCGCGGCGTCGCGCTGGGCAGCGTGAAAGGATAGCGCTGCCCTCAAAGGGCGCTTTTCGACAGGTTCAGGCCGCGGATGCCACATCCGGTCCGTGCAGCTTATTTTTCCCGCCTCTGGCGCGGGAAAGCACGCTCGTACGGTTCCGGAATATAGCCGGGGACGCGATGGGCGACGGCCGCCTGAATCGGGAAATAGGGGTCACGGAGCAGCTTGCGGCCGAAGGCGACCAGATCGGCGCGTCCGGTCTGCAAAGTCTCTTCCGCGATCTCCGCGTTGGTGAGCAGGCCGACGGCGATCGTCGGGATGCCGCACTCCCTGCGGATCTGCTCGGACAGCGCCGCCTGATACCCCGGATAATCCCGGACGGGGGCGGGGAGCAGGCCGCCGGAACTGACGTGGACGAGGTCGATGCGGTCTTTGACCCGATTGATGATCTGTACCATCGCTTCACCGTTGAGGCCGCCGGGCGCGTAATCCTCTGCGGAAACGCGCAGCCACAGCGGTTTCTCCTTCGGCCAGACTTCCCGGACGGCGTCCAGCACCTCCCCCAGAAAACGGACGCGGTTTTCCAGGCTGCCGCCGTAGAGATCGGCGCGCCGGTTGGTCAGCGGGGAGAGAAACTCGTGGATCAGATACCCGTGCGCGCCGTGGATTTCCAGCCCGTCGAAGCCGGCGGCGTCCGCGCGGGCGGCCGCGCTGCGGAACGCCGCGACGATCTGCCGGATCTGGTCCCGGGTCAGCTCGGCGGGGGAGCGGTATTCGTCACTGAACGGCAGCACGCTCGGCGCAAACGGACCGCCGGAGAGGGAAGTGCTTTTCCGCCCCGCATGGTTGATCTGGAGCGCGACCTTAGCGCCGGCCAGGTGGCAGGCGCCGGTGATCTGCTTCAGACCGGCGATATACCGGTCGTTCCAGATGCCGAGGTCCCGGTCGGTGATGCGCCCTTCGGGCGTCACGCCGGTGGATTCCACGATGATCAGGCCCGCGCCGCCGACGGCCCGGGTCCCGTAGTGGACCGTGTGGAACGGCGTCGGGAAGCCGTCCGCCGTCGCCTGATACATGCACATGGGCGGCATGACGATCCGGTTTTTCAGCGTCATATTTTTCAGGGTGAACGGTTCAAACAGTAGCATATGCCTTTGTCCTTTCTGCGGATGGATCCTGTGATTCAACGCGGGGAGTAAAACAGAGTCCCCAAAAATCACCTGTAGTATACCGCTTTTGTGTACTTTGGTCAAGCGCGGTTTTCCGAACGTTTTTCCGCCCTTACAGCATTTCCGGTCGAGTTGCGGAATCCTGTTTGCTTCTCCCCCGCCGCAGGCAGGGGAGAAGCAATTTACGGACCAATTTACCGACGAAAGGCCCGGCGGCCCGCGGGGGCGGAAGCCCTTTTGCCGGGCTTTGCCCCGCGGCTTCCATTAAAATATAGGGTTTCATACCCCGCGCGCAGAGGGAGCTATAGTACCGGCCGCTTGCGGCACGTCGAAAAGGCGCTGATCCGTCATTTTGCATGTCGAGCAAAGAGAAAGAACATTGCGGCGAGAAAATCGTCATAATCATTCCGCAAAGTACCAACACATAAAGGTTTCCGGATCACTCATGTCTGCTTTCCAAATACTCCAACCGGCACCGGAGGAAACCGTGCGAAAATAGATCGTTTTTGAATTGACGTCGACGAGTGTGGGATAAGGGCCCTGATACAGTGCGTAACGCCCGACATTGCCAACGTAATAAGTGTGATTGATATCATTGGCGATTTGCGAAAAGGCCGGGTCGTTTGGGTCGGTATCTTTCAGGACCGTACTCCGATGACTTTTTAGGCTGGTCAACGCCTGATTCATCTGAGCCTTCAGCCATGTCAGCGTTGCGTCCGTGGGCTTGGCGGCATAGCCGTCGACCCAAACAACTGGATGAAAGGCCAAGCTTTTGGCGCTTTTCGGGTCTCCGACGTCCCGGCCTGCGGGCAGATAACCGGTCACTTTACCGAAACAATCACAGACGAAGCGAAGCGGAACATACGCCGTGTTGTTCTCCATAATCGGCGGGGTATCAAGCGCTTCCGCCTTGCCATTGACATCGGCCTTGGTCTGCCCCACGGTCATCTTGATGTCAATGCTTCCATTTGCGTTATGGATTTTTATGATATTGCCGGCCTGATGGCCCCAGAGAACGTCTGCTCCGCAAGCCTGCTGTATCACGCTCACCGGTACAAGCGCACGGCCGTTTTTGACGATCACGTCGGCGTCTGAAAACGCTCCGTTTAACATCAACAAACAATCCCCCGGCGCTGCGTCCACGGAACCGTTCGCAAATGTATAGATGTGATTTCCGTCTTGATCGAAATTCAAATGGGAATTGTAGGTCGGGTCGGCAATACCTGTTATTACTGGTGATTTTGATGGATTGGACGAAGTTGACGAACTAACGGAAGTAGTTGAATTTAAAGAAGAAGCTGTTCTGACCGGTAAGCTTGATGGATTGGTCGAAGTTGACGGACTGCCGGAAGAGGAGACGGACCCCGAAGGCGGTTTTTCCGCCGCCGAACCGGTCCCGGAGCTTGCCGCGTCCCTATTTGCTGCACTGCACCCCGCTGACAGAATCAACAGCGCGGATAAACAAATAAAAAGCAGCCTTCTGATTTTCATCCAAAACACACATCCTTGAATAGGATTCATGGGATTGAGACGTAGATTTATTGAAGGATCGCCTTGATGAGAAATCGGTCGGAGCTTCTCGCGACATCCCCGTGATATACCAAAACGGACAGGTAGCCCATAAAGCCGTCCGGGACTTCCCAATCCAATTCCGCAGAGGAGTCCTTTTCAGTCACGTCGGCCGTCCCGATGCACCGCTGGGAAAGATAGGTTTCCGTCCCCGTCGGCGTGGTGAAAAAATCGACTTTCGTGGCCGCACCTTCAAAATTCACGCGGATCCTGCTCTTCGGCTTCAGCCGGATCCATCCGTCGGTGTGGGTCAGCGCGACGCCTTTCTCGTCCAGCAGTTCGATGGATTTTATCGTCGGCACGCGGATGGCTTCTGAATCCGGGCCCCGCGTCTGCGAAGACGCATCGCCGGACGGCGAATCATCCGGAACCGCCGGAGCATTGCTTTCGGCTTTGGAGCCTGCGCCCGCCTCGGAGACCGACGGGGAAGAGAGGACCAGCGAAACGGAAGATAAGTCGCCGCCGGGATCGGGCGCTTTCTCCTGATTCGGCATTCCGCAGCCCGCCGCGGCGATCAGCAGGGCCGAAAGGCACAGGAAAGACGCTTTACGGATTTTCGCAAAAAGAGCGCCGCCATTGTTTTTCATCAGGAAAATCCTCCCTTTCAATGCTCTCCGCAGCTTTGGAAAGTCTGCCGGCCGGTTTGCCCGGACGCAATCTCAGAACAGTGGCGGCCTCGCTCAGACCGGGGTGAGTTTGTTCTCCCGGAGATCCAGCTTGTAATAGGAAACGGGATACGAGCTGCTGTTCCCGACCTCGTGCAGCTGCTGTGTCTTATACAAAATGGATCCGTTTTTATACTCCGCAGTTACCGCCATATTGCCGTTTAAGTTTCGCATCGCGCCGGTATCGCATACTTTCGTCCTTTGGGAACCGTCCAGTTTCACCTTGTCGATCTCGCTCAGATCGGGGAGGAAGTACACCCATTCGCCCGCCACGCACGGCGCTTCGTCGACGTCCCTCACGATGATTTTGTCGCCGGTCCCGTCTTCCCTCTTGACGTGAAGATCGTGCTGATCGTCGATATATGCCGTCCATCCGCCGCTTTCCTGCGGCTTTTCTCTGCTGGTTTCGGGAGCGGCGGAGCTGCTTCCCGAGCCGTTCCTTTCGGAGACGGTTTTCCCCGCGCCGGAGGCCGCCGCCGAGCTTTCGCCCGCCGCCGGGGCCGTGGAGGAAGACGCCTCCGAAACGATCGACGGGCCGCTTTCCTCCGTCAAATCCGCCCCGGAACTTGCCGGCGCCGCCGATTTGTTTGCGCCGCAGCCCGCTGCAAGGACGAACGAAGCCGATAATCCAAGGATCCATACTCTGCGAATCTTCATCCTGATTCCTCCAAAAGAATTCTCGCAAATGTTTTTTATTTCAACTTCATTGCCACGGCCGTTTTCAGGGCCGTCATCGGGTCCTTGCTGGCGACTCGATACACCGTCCGATCCTCCTGCCATTCGACGTTTGTCCCGTCGTTCTGATTCCAGATGCTGATGCTGATCACGCCGATTTTCTGCGGCGCGGGCAGCATGTGGTCTTCCAGGTACGCGACGACGGCTTTGGCAAGCTGTTCCCCGTCCGGATATTTCTTATTTCGGAAGGCGGGGTCGATCGGGCTGTCGATGCGCAGGCACCAGCGCCCTTCGTTCCAGATCAGATATTGGTGTCCCAGCCCTGCGTCCCCCACGGCCTTGATTTTATGGCCCAGGTCCACCAGCGTTCCGTAATTGGAAAAATCCACCTGCTCGTAACCTGAGATGCTTTCTTTGGCGCCGGCGGCGTCCCGATATTCGGTCCCTTCCACCGTTGCGATCGGCGTCCCTTTCGCGGCGGCCTGCGAATTGATCTTTGCGGGCTGAGCCGTTTCGTAAAAATTCACCCGATAGCTCGCCGTCTGGGAAGCCGTGGTTGCCGTCCAGTAACGGCCCTCCTCCACCGGCACGTCGGCCGGCAGGACCGCGGGAACCTTGGTGTTCAGCGCCGCGCGGATTTGATCCGGCGTGGCCTGCTGTGCCTGGGAGGGCGCGGCGGAATCCCCGGACGAATCGCCGGAGCTCTCCGGATCGGCGGCCCCGGAGCCTGTGCCGGGCGCCGAAGCCGGGGAAGAGGAGGCCGTCTGCGGAACGGACGGCGTGCCGCCGATCTCCGAAGAACCGGTATCCGAACTCGCCGGGGCGTGTGCGCCGCAGCCCGAGGCGGCGACGAGCAGAGCGGACAGGCCGATGACGAAAGCGTTGTGAATCTTTTTCATGAGTAGAATCTCCTTTTGTTTGGATGGTGAAGAAAACGGCATAGGACGGTTGATCCCATCCCTATTTACATCGCAAGCTGTTTTTCAGCGTTTCGCCGGAAGCCTGTGTTCGACATCCGTCAAAAATTCTACGACCATCATAAGACTTTTCCCGCCGGATTTCAATAATAATAACCGGATTGGAACCATTGTTACAATCCGGTTAAGAGGCCGGTTCCATATGAAAAGACCCGGTTCCGGGAGAGACTTCCCGAAACCGGGCCCCAGCAAGGGCGGAAAATGGGTTGCAAGTGGGATGGTAAAATCCCGCCGGCGGAGAGATCATCTGAGGTCGGCGGTCGGAATTTCGTCCATATCGTCAAAGGCCCGGTTTTCACCCGCCATGGCCCAGATGAACGCGTAGTTCGAGGTGCCGCAGCCCGCATGGATCGACCAGCTTGGGCTGATGACCGCCTGTTCGTTGTGCATCACGATATGGCGCGTTTCCCTGCCTTCCCCCATCAAATGGAAGACGACGTTGTCTTTGGGAATGTTGAAGTACAGATAAACCTCCATGCGCCGCTCGTGTGTATGGACGGGCATGGTGTTCCAGACGCTGCCGGGCTCCAAAATCGTGCAGCCCATGGAGAGCTGACAGGTCTCCAGGACGTCGGGGTGAATCAACTGGTGAATGGTCCTTTTATTGCTGGTTTCATCCGTGCCGAGCCTGCGGTGGATCGCCTTTTCAAACGGGATTTCCTTCGCGGGGAAAGCCCTGTGGGCGGGGGTGGAGCACAGGTAGAACTTCGGCGGGTCGGCTGGATCGGAGGCTTTGAAGGTCACGGATCTTGTCCCCATCGGAAGATAAAGCCCGGAAAGGCGGCCCGTCGGGTATGCGGTGCCGTTTGCCGTAACGGTTCCCTCGCCGCCGATGTTGATGAGCCCGAGCTCCCGGCGTTCCAGAAAATAAGAGACCCCGAAGCTTTTCCGGCAATCGATGGCTTGGTCGAGCTTCAGCTCCTTTTGCACCGGCATGGCGCCGAGGACGACGATCCGGTCGATGTGGGAATAGACGGCCGTCACGTCGTCGGGGAAAAAGATGCGTTCGATCAGGAATTCCCTCCGGATCTCGTCGGTCGTATAGTGCTTGAAATCCCTCTGGTTGGCGGAATAGCGGATATCCATTGCAATCTCTCCTTTTTGCTCTTACGGCTGTTTTCCGATGTAGGCGAGGATGCCGCCGTCCACATAAAGAATATGCCCGTTGACGAAATCGGAGGCGTCGGAAGCGAGGAACACCGCGGGGCCCTGAAGGTCGTCCGTTTTTCCCCACCGCCCGGCCGGGGTCTTTGAGAGGATGAATTTGTTGAACGGATGATCCGGCGTGCGCAGCGGAGCGGTCTGCGGAGTCTCGATATAACCGGGTCCGATGCCGTTGCACTGGATGTTGTACCGGCCGTATTCGCTCGCGATGTTCCGCGTGAGCATTTTCAGGCCGCCCTTTGCCGCGGCATAGGCGCTTACGGTTTCGCGTCCGAGCTCGCTCATCATCGAGCAGATGTTGATGATCTTGCCGTGCCCCCTTTGGATCATCCCGGGAAGAACGGCTTTCGAGACGATAAACGGGCCGTTCAGGTCGACGTCGACGACCTGCCGGAACTCTGCGGCGGTCATCTCGCACATGGGGATGCGCTTGATGATGCCGGCGTTGTTAACCAGGATGTCGATGGGGGCGACTTCGGCCTCGACTTTTGCGACAAACTTTTTCACGGCGTCCTCGTCGGTGACGTCGCAGACATAGCCGCGAGCCTTGACGCCGGCCTCTTCGTAGGCCTTGAGGCCTTTGTCGACCAGTTCCTGCCTGATGTCGTTGAAGACGATACCGGCGCCCGCCTGCGAAAACGCTTTGGCGATCGCCATGCCGATGCCGTATGAGGCGCCGGTTACGAGTGCGGTCTTTCCCTTCAGGGAAAACTGATCCAGAATATTCATGAGATCCTCCTATCGAAAGTCCTTGCGGGGCACGGCCGGTTCCGTCCCCGCGCTTTTTGAAGTTCCTGCCGGCTCCGCAGTGCCGCGGACGGCGATGCGGTTCTCAGATTTTTTCATCGCTTGAATGATCAAGCGGCCGTCGCAACGCTATTGTAGCGCTTATTTTACGGCATTTCCAGTTCAGCCGCGAGGTGTTTTCTGCTTCCCCCGCCTTTGGCGGGGGAAAAGCGATGTTTATCTTTCCATCAAGATTGGAATTGCCATAGGACCGTCAGGCGCGGGAGTGAAAGCAATTCAGCGCCTTCGCTTTCTCCATCCGGTCGTATTCGATCGCCGCGAATACGGCCGCCGCCACGCCGTAGGGCCAGTTATCCCCTCTGGGCGTCAGCCGGTAGCAAAGGGCTGGGAAGACGGGCAGCGGGATAGTGGGGGCACTGATCTCCGGCAGGAATACGCCGCTTTCTTCCATTCGGATGCTGTCCGCCACCGCCCGGAAAGCCCGGACGGCCGGGGCGAGGAATTCCTCTTGCAGATATCCGCAGCGGACGCCGTGCAGCATTCCGGCGGCAATCAGAGCGGTGGCCGACAGTTCCCGGTAGGCGTCCGTCCCAAGGATGGTGGAAAAGCTCCCGTCCGGGTGCTGGCAGGGCAAAAGGGCTGCGGCCGTGCGTTCCAGCAGCCTGCGGATCTCTTCCCGCCGGGGATGTGCCGGTCCGATGCAGTCCAGAATCATAGGCAGAGCGGCGGTCACCCAGCCGTTTCCCCGCGCCCAGTACACCCCGAAAGAAGGATGGGGCTTCCGCATCCGGAACCAATAGCTGTGGGCCCACAGGCCGTCGGCCGGGTTCTGCAGGTAGCGGGCGTAGAGGGCCGGCTGGCGGGCCGCGAAATTCAAAAGCTTTTTGTCGCCCGTTTCCCGGGCATACAGGGCGGGAAATACGCTGAACATCATCAGGCTGTCCACCCAAATCGATTTGGGATAGAACCGGCCCCACCGGCTCCGGCCCAAGTGGTTGACGGCGTCCCCAGCAATCCGGGGCTCACCGCGGATATAATTTAGCACCCGACCGGTGAGGGCCGCGTAGCCCGGATTCCCGGTTTTTTTCTGCATGGCATAGGTGATCAGCGCCGGAGCGGCGGTGTCGGCGCAGTCCACCCGCGGCGGATGCGCGGTGTAATAGTCGCAGTACCCTTTCAGGAAGGGCGTGTACGTTTCCCGGCCGCGGTAGGCGTCCAGTTCGAACAGGGCGTACCCGAACAAGGCTTCGCCCCACATCCACTTCATTTCCGGTTTTCGGACCGACACCATATGATCGCAGAGCGCCTCGACTTTTTGCAGATAGGACCCGGGCATACCGATCCCTCCCTGTGATTTCCGCCCGCTTTTCCCCGGAGGGGGTTCAATCCTCCGGTGCTTCGTTCGTTTCCCGCACCCCGGCGGAAAGATCCAGCCGCAGACCGGCGTCCCCCGCCCGAAGCCGTATCTGCCGGGGATAGCGCTCCACCCGGCCGAAGGGGCAGTCCAGCCGGGGATAATCGGTCGCCACCGGAGAGCCGTTGACCAGAAACCGACCCTTATACTCCAGCTCCACCGTCTCCAGACCCTTTCCCGCGCCCTTTGCCGGCAGCCTCAGGCCGCGTCCGGTCTTTTCCAGCTGCCGGCCGCACATCTGCCGCCAGAAATTCTCAAAACTCCCGAACTCCGCCCGGTCGCCGGCAACGACGGCCCACCCCGTCACCGCGCCGCGGGCGATCAGTTCGTCCCGTCCCCGGCGTTCCGTCTGCTCCGTGCAGAAAAGGGCGATATAGCCGTCCCCGCTGCGTCCGGCAGTCAGTCGGCCGGCTTCTTTCACCGCGTCGAACCGGTCGAAGGGGAACCACGCGTGGGTGTACATCTGCCGCTCCTTTTCCAGGAATCCGCGGCGCACGCCGAGCCGGTAAAGGCACAGGCAAACGTTCCGAATCTGGGCGGCGTCGGGATTGACGCCGTTTCCCACCCAGTAGGAAGGCGAGAAATTGCGGGCGTTATCCTTGAAAAAGGCCGCGCCGGGGTGCGTGGTAAAGACGGTGACGCCGCCGGGCAGAGTCGCCTGCCAGATATGTTGCTGATCGCCGAATTCCCCGGGATGGTACCGCTGGGCGGTGGAAAGCATGTAATTTTCCGTGCGGTAGGTATAGGTATTGGCGCGCTGAATGGCAATGCCGGCGGTGACCGGGTGAAGCATCCGGACCAGCGGCGGCAGCAGCCCCAGATACCGGAGAAAGGGAATGTCGATCCTCCGCAGGTCCTTGAGAAAATCGTTGCCCCGCATATGGTAGGTGCGGAACATCTTCATGGTCATCTGGATCGATTCGGGATTGGTGAAAGCCTCCATCGCCCACAGATAAGCCCCTTTGTCGGCCATGCTGTTCCGTCCTTTGCTGAAATAGGAGCCGACCTCCTTCAGGTCGAGCCCCATGGAGCAGCGCACTTCCATGGGAACGGAAGTGCGGGCGATTTTCAGGATCGCGTCCGGCATGCGGTATTTTTGGTTGAGAATAAATTCGGCGGAAAGGCGGGTGTAGTCGTACTGCCGAACGACACCGAAGCCGAACGCCTTTTCCATGATATCCAGAACGTCCTGACGCAGGGGGCCTTTTTTCTGCGCCTCATAGCACCGGCCGGACGCGGCGCAGAAAAAGCCGTGAAAATTGTGCAGAGCCATGTCCAGCAGGAGCAGATCCATCAGGATCGCCGCGCCCCGAGCCAGCTCCCGATCCCGGCTCAAATCGATCAGCAGCGAAAGCGGGGCCGCGTCCTCCTCGTAATAGGTGTTGGAATGCCATTCGACCATACCCAACTCGAAGCGGCGCCGCAGCCACAAGGTAACCGCCGCTTTCCCCTTCCGCCGGTGCTGCTCGCCGGTCATGCCGCTGTTGGGGAACGTTTCATCCGGGTAAAGCTGCCCAGCGAGGTATTCGCAGGTTGCAAACAGCAGCTGGTGGTTCTCCGACCAGTAGCACATGCTGTCTTCTCCGGGTTCATCCATCCGGTATTTGAAATTCAGCACCGTTTTTTTCATGGCGGCGAGAGTCGGCGCCGAAATCAGCCCGGAAAAGCTATAAAGGGAACGCAGCACGCCTACCATGCGGAAATCGGCGCAGTCGTAGCGCGCGTCGATAAAATCCAGAATTTCCCGAATCTGCCTTTCGTCCGCCGGTTCTCCCCGCGCCAGCTTTTCAATGTCCGCGAAACATTTCCGATTCATTTTGACAGCCATGGTGATATCCCTCCCGTTTCCCATCTCCATGCCCCTTTCCGAAATTTCAGGATACAAATTCTTTGCCCGACCGACCCCGCTCTGGCTGCTCTGCTCGGGCATATCCCAGCCGAACCTTGAATCTCTCCCTACAGGATATCTTTTTTCAGCTGCTCCAAATCGTTCAGAGGAAGGGCGCTTTCGGCGGCCTCACCGCGCTGGAACTGGAGATAGGAGAGCAATGCTTCGTGCCGTTCCTTCGACAAAGGGTACTTTTTCGCGGCCCGGTTGGAAATCAGCAGACACAGTAGCGGCACGACCACGACGATCACTCTCAGCGCCCCTATGACGGAGGCTGGCTGCTCCATTAGAACCGATGTTGTCACGCCGTCTACAATTTTACTCTTTGGCTTCACATAGCCGGATAACTGCAGAATATTTGACACGATAAAAATTGCGACCGCTGAGGAGAATCCGCGCATAAAGGTCATCATCCCGCTGAAGGAGCCGGCGTTGCGTTTTCCCGCGTAAAGTTCACCCGCATCGGCCACGTCAGGGAACATCACCCAAGGCAGGACCGAGCACCCAACCACTCCCATCCCCATCAGCGCCGCGTTGGCGTAGATGGCCCATGCGGGAAAACGGTTGGACTGGACGCTCAGCAGCAGGATCCCGGCCGCCCAGATCACCGTGGAACCGCGGAAGGTCCGTGCCTTCCCGATCCGGTTCGAGACGGCTATCACGGCGGGCACCAGAATGATCTGGGTAACCAGCATGGTCCCGAGCACATAATTCAGCTCCGAAGGCCTTTTCAGATAATATTTCATATAATAAGAAAACACGTTGGATACCACATCCATGGCGACGAAGGCAAACAGATACATCAGCATCAGGCAGCGGAAGCTCCGGACTTGAAAAGGCGCCTGGAAATCCTTCCAGCTGAACCTGCTCTTTTCTTTCGCGATCGGGACCCTTTCTCTGGTAAAGAAGAACATCAGGAGGAACGGAATGGAAAACAGCAGGCCGAAACTCAGCCCCATGGCCATATATCCTTCCTTTGGGTCATCAAATAATTTGAGCATTTCCAGCGGGAGGACGGCGCACACCAGCGAGGCGGATTGGGAAAAAAGAAGCCTCAGGCCGTTGACTGCGTTCCTTTTCCCGTAGTTCTGGCTGATCTCGCTGCTCATGGCGGCATAGGGCACCGCCACGATGGTCGCGACGGTCGCGTACAGCAAATTGCTGAACAGCAGGTAAGCGAACTTTACAAGATCAGACCCGTTGCTGACGGGATACCAAAGCAGGAAAAACGCCCCCATGATCCCGAAAAATCCAATCAGAAAATACGGCTTTCTGCGTCCCCACCGGGAACGCGTGTTGTCGGTAATGAACCCCATCAGCGGGTCGTTGACGGCGTCCCATACTCTGCTGATCAGCAGAACGGTGCCCGCCAGCGCGGGCTGGATTTTTACGACGTCCGTCAGAAATATGAGATAGTAAAAGTTGATGATAATCGATGCGCCGCCGCCAAAGATGTCGCCGGCTGCAAAAACGGCCATCTCAAAGCGTGAGGGTTCCCCGGCCTTCCCGTTATGCTTCATGGTCTTCACTCCCCAAAATTGTAATCGTATGGTTAGCTCAACGAACGTGGCGATCCCGCCTTTCCGACCGAGTCACCGATTGTGCCCGGGGTCGGCTGCGGCGGGTACTGCCGGAATCACCCCGTCGGCGGGCCGGCAGCGTCTCCCAAACCTTGAAGAGCGTCACCGCCCTTCCTGCCCGCAAAGGAAAGGCGCCTGGAAAATTCGTCCCGTGACATGGCCCTTCCAACTCCCCCTCTCAGTTTGCTTGATCCCGGCGCGGCATTCTGGCAAGTGCCCGGAAGCTGGACGCGATATCGGCAAAAGGGGCGCGGGAATTCTGCTCCACCGCGGCGTATTCGGCGCCGCTTTTTTCGGCCTGTTCCCAGACGGCGCGGATATTCAGCAGGCCGCTGCCCACGGAGCAGTCCGAAGCGTAGATCAGCGGACCCCGTCGCCGGGTGGTGATGTCCCGCAGATGGATGCCCAGCAGCCGGCCGTCCATTCGGGCCAGCAGCTCCGCCGGATTGATCCCCGCCCGCTGAGCCCAGTAGGTGTCGCTGACAAAGGCCACCGAGGCCGGGTCCAGGTTTGCAAGGAGGATCTCCATTCCCCGCCGGGCTCCGAACTGGAGGAATTCCATATGGTGATGATGGTATGCCAGACGGATTCCCTCGTTGCGGTAACGCTTCCCCAAAGCGTTCAGCTCGGTGCAGAACCATTCCAGATCTGCGGACCGGCCCCGCAGGAGCACCTCCCACGGCAGCACAGACACGACGGCGGAGTCGCACTTCGTCCGGTGCATCCAGCCGGAAAGCTGGATAAAATCGTCCCTCAGATCATGGAATTTCACCTGGCAGCTGCAGACCTGCAAACCAAAGTCTTCCCGGGCGCGGAGAAAGATGCCGGCCGACCGCTCGTTGAAGGGGATACGGGCGGCCTCCACGGCGGAATATCCGGCGGCCCAAACCTTCCGCAGAGTGCCGGCAAGGTCTCTCTGCGCGTCATTCCGAACGGTATAGAGCTGAAGGGCGATTTTCATGGCTGTGTCCACACTTCTCTTCTTTGTCCGCTGGTTTCCGCGATTTATTATAATCGATCCTGAACAAAAAACGATAGCGGATTCAGTAAAAAATATGGACAAAATAGATATTCCATGATATTATCGGCTCATGGACCCGAAAAGAAGGGAAAGCATGACCATCATTTATATTGGAAAGCATCTTAAAATGTACCAGGTGGCCGATCACCGCCACGACTACTGCGAGCTGGTATATTGCACGGGGGGCAGCGGGACGTTCCGCTCTTCCGGCGGGCACGAGGTCGCCTACGGGGAAGGGGAGCTGGTTTTGATCCCGGAAAGGATGCTCCACTGCAATCTTTCGGAAAAAGGATTTTCCAATCTCTATGTCGCGCTGCGCGGAATTGCCTACAACCCGGGGAGAATGGTCAAGATCAGCGACAGCGAAAACCGGGATATCCATCATACGCTGCTGCAGATCTTTTACTATTTTAACTGCGCGGTGCCCAACCGGGCCGGCATCATGACGAGCCTGACTCAGCTGCTGGAAAACTATCTGGTCTCCTTTGCCAAGATCCGGCGGAATTCTCCTTATGTGGAGCAGATCTGCACCGAGATCACCAACAATTTCAGCGACAGCTCTTTTACGGTGCGCCAGGCGCTGGCCGCCTTGCCCCTGAACGCCGAATACCTGCGCAAGCTGTTCCTTCGGGAAAAGGGCGTTTCCCCCGCCCGGTATCTGAACGATATGCGGCTGGAACACGCCCGACAGATGCTGATGCGAAAGGACGCCTACGGCCTGCAGATCGGGGAAATCGCACAGGCCTGCGGCTTTGCCGATCCGCTGTATTTTTCACGGGCGTTCCGGCACCGTTCCGGCATGTCCCCGGGAAAATATGCTGAGACGCATCGGGCGGGCGATCCCGCCTGAGGCGGGGAGCGCTCCGGATCCGCTGCGTTTTCCCAAAAGAAAAAAGCCCCAAGGCGGCGTCACCTTGCGGCCTTTCCGTATTTATCGAACGGGGAGATCACGTTTCGGTATCCTCTGCGCCGCCGGCCGCTTTCGGCCTGCGGAAAAACAAAAGCAGCAGCAGAGCGGCCAGATAGACGGCGAGCGCCAGCAGGGTATAAAGGTACATTATCGGGCGGTGCGTCACGATCCCGACGATGGGCACGCTGAGCAGCAGCATCAGCGGAAGGCCGATGAACAGCCCCGTCCCGCTGCCGAGCACCACGTTCTTGGGCGCAGAGGATTCGAGGTCGGGGTCGATCTCCTTGACGAGCGCAAGCCCAGTGGAGACGATGCCCGTCAGCGTGCCGTACAGCACCAGAATGTTTTCGAGGGCGTCGGTGCGGTAGATTCTGCGGCAGACAAAAACGGTGTACCAGACGGTGACGAACCCGCCGACGGTCCCGATGATCAGCGTCGGGACGATATAATCCCGCAGGACGGTGATGGAGATCGCCGCGATCGACGCCACGATCATAAAATCAAACGTTCCGCCCGAGATCCGGTCCAGGAGAAAATCGCTGACGATTTCCTTCTTCACCAGCTTTTTGGAGCGCAGCAAATCGTACCCCGCGCGGAAGAGCAGAGCGAAGACGGTCGCCACGATAAAGCTGAAACCCCACAGCATATTCGAGAAGGTTTGCCCGAAAATCCCGCTGCGCTTCAGCAGAGAAGAAAGACCCGCGATTGCCAGATAGGTCAGCAGGTAGATCACGCCGATCAGTACGAGCTGAATGGTGAAGCTCTCGGCGGAAACGTCCTCCCGCATCTCTTTTTGGGAGGAATCGGGCTTCGAGTCACGGTGCGGATGAGCGGGAAGAATCTTTTTGACGCGGATGAGGTAGTTCATCAGCGGGATGCCGCCGACGCAGGACCAGAGAAGACCGAGCGCCGCCACCGAAAGGCCGATGTTTCCTCCGTTTTCAAAGCCGTCGGCCTCCCACTGCCTGCCCATCGAAAAGGCCTGGGCCGCGCCCTGGCCGTAGCCGAGCGGAAGCAGCATCCCGAAAGCGGGGAAGAGGCGCGGAAAAACCGTACAGACCAGCAGCAGCGAGAGCCCGAATCCCACGATGCCCTGCACCACATAGGCGCTGACGATGAAAAGCCCCGTGTTGACCGCTTCCGTATTCTTTTTGCGGCTCGGGCGCTTGAGCGCCAGGGAGATGAACCCCACCGACATCAGGTGGTAGACGATGACGCTGAGGTGGTCGCCGCTGAACGGCACGAGCTTGAGCACCTGCGGCCCGACCAGCAGCCCGAGGAATCCCGCGACGATCGCGCCGGGAATAAAATATTTTTTGAAAAAAGGGATGTACCGTTCCAGCAGCAGGGCGGCGCCGAGGAACAGGGCGACCGCCATCACGTCCCAGACGTAGGAAAAATTGGATTCCATGAAAACCCTCCTGCTTTTTCAGTCGGTCAGCATTTTTTTCCCGGTCTGTTCTTCGAGCAGCCGGACGGCAAGCACCCACTTATAGGCGGATGTTTTCTGCGAACGGAACGAAAACCGGTAGAGCGGTCTGCCGTAGTAAAATTCAAACTGGTCGCTGTACTGGACATTCAGGCCCCGGATCCTGCCGATCTCAAACTCCGTCCGCTGTTTCCGGAGATTGACGAATTCGATCCGGTCGCTGAACAGCCGCATCTGCCCGAAGCTGAGCTTTTTAAGCGGGATCAGCCGCCCACCTTTTCGGACGGTCACGTCGGCGTCCTCCCAAAAAGGCTCTGACGCCTTTCCGTCCGCATAGGCGCGCAGGGCTTCTTTCAAATAGACCCGCTGCCAGTCGGCCCACTCGCCCGGCGTCTGGAAACAGGGCGTGCCCTCCTGCGGCGTCAGGCGCCCGTCCTGCCCGTAGCGGACGGCGTAATGGCAGGAACGGCAGAAAAACGCGTCTCCCTTCGATTCCATCGTGCAGAAAGCCCGGCAGCGCGGGCAGGTGAAAAGATAGAGCTCCAGACTTTCGGCGAGCTTTTTCCCCTTAAAGAGGATGCGGTTTCCTCGCTGGAATGCATCGTCGCTGTAGGTGAGGCTGCGGCCCAGGGCCGAATGGACGGTTTCCGTGTCCATCGTCTCCACGTCCTGCGGGGTCAGGGCGTTCTTGAATCGGACAACGATGCGCCCGCGGCGGGGCTTCCTTGCCCAGCGGGGAAAGGAAAGGTACGCCCCCTGCAGCAGTGCGGTCACCACGGGCACTTTGAGATGCTTGACCAGCTTGGAGGTCGCAAACAGGAGCTCGTCCGTCCGCCCGTCCCAGTTGCGCTTGCCTTCCGGAAAGATGCCGATCACGCCGCCCCTGCGCTTGACCCGGAGGATATCCATCACGGTTGCCTGATCCGAGACGAACTTCGATTTCGGGATGGCCCCCACGAGCCTCAGCAGAAATTTGAGAAAAGGATTGCGGAAGTATTCGTCCGCCGTCACAAAGTAAACGGGCTCCGGTATGTAGAGGGAGAGCAGAAACGGGTCCCAGAAGTTCGTATGGTTGGCCAGCAGCAGAAAAGGGGGCGGCAGCATGCAGGCCTCGGAATTTTCGGCGCTCAGGTGGAACTTGCGCCTGAGGTAGGTCCCAAGAACGGCTTTCATTATTTTCCAGAACGCTGGGTTGGTCTTTTTCGCGGCTGGTTCAATCACTCTGCGGCCTCCTGTTTTCGGGGTTGAAGGGCCTTTCCGTGCGAAATTTTGCAGAAAAGCGTCGAAACGGAGCTGACACTTTATTTTATCATGAAATTGTGAAGGAAAACAGGGGCGCCAAGGATATTCTCAACATAGTGCAGCCTCCCGTCGAAATTTTATCCTGCGACGGGAGGCCTTCTTGATGCACTGTAAATTTTTATGAGGGTGTGGTTTGGCGCTGGTAGTGTCAGAACTCGTACTCAAAAACGTTTCAGTAAAATGGAGATATGAGAAATTATAACATAGCGGCAGCGGAAAGAGTCCAAATCTCGTAATCTTTGGACAGTCTGCGGGAGTGATTCATCCAGCCCAAAATACGTTCCACCCGCCAGCGTTTTTGGGGGAGGATCTGCCAATCCCTTGGCTTGATCCGTTCGGAAATATCGACCGTCAGACCAAGCCGCTGCAAAAGTTTTGCGGTACCCCGCATCAGCGCAGACGCCTTTGAGAGTCGGGTAGTTTTCAAACGCCCATTCCAATACCCCTCCTCTCGCGACAGTATCGTGAATATTGGCGGCGTGGACGGTCACGGCGAGCAGATGACCCATGATATCCGTCACGATATGCCATTTTCTTCCTTTCGTTTTTTCCCCTGTCAATACCGCGCTCGTCGGCCGCTCCAGTAGTTTTCACGCTTTGGGAATCAATCAGGGCATAAGTTGGATTTTCGCTGCGGCCAGCAGAGACACGTGACTTTGCGACCAGTTTGGTCAGCACTTTTTCCCATAAGCCCTTGATACGGGCACGGCGGTAGAAGTTCCAAACTGTTGTATATGGCGGAAAATCGTGCGGAAGCTGCCTCCATTGGCATCCGGTTTTTACAACGTACAACACTCCGTTTACCAATTGACGCTTGTCATGTTTGCGCAGATGTTTCCCGCGATTTTCACCCTCAAAAAATTCTCTGATCAGTTCCCACTGCTTATCTGTCAAATCGCTTGGGTATCCCATTTCCCATACCTCCGATATGTTCTTCTTCTCCTATCGGCTGTTTCAAATATTTATTGAGTACGTGTTCTACTATTTATTGAGTACGTGTTCTACAGCATTTCCAGTTGATTATGCAAGTGGGTTTGTGTTTTCCCTCCGCCTTCGGCGGGGGAAAACACATCATCTTTCGCAAATTGAAATGGAATCGCTGTAATATATAAAAATATAATTTTGTAAAATCCGTATTATGCGGAAACCATGCCCCCCTTTCCCCGCCGTTTTCTCCGTGCTATACTGGTACAAAAAGCCGGTGGAGGAATGACGGGCATGGCGTATCGGATCAAAATCATCGACGATCTCTCGGAGCTGGGAAAAGGAAACACCGCCGAGATCAATATCTACAACTGGGGCGGCGGCTACCGCCCCGTTTCAAAAGCGGTCCTTTGCTTTGTGCGGGGGAAAGGCTTCGCCGTCCGCCTGACGAGCGAGGAAACGTCCCCGCGCGCCACGCAGACCGAGCCGGATTCCCGCGTGTGGGAGGACAGCTGCCTCGAATTTTTCGCAAATTTTCAGCCGCAGATGCCGGGGAGCGGCTATCTGAACTTCGAGTGCAACGCGCTCGGCGCGATGCTCTGCTGCTACGGCGGTCCGTCGGGGCCGGGAGCGCGGCGCGTCCCGGTCGTCGAGCTGGGCTGCCCGCACCCGAGGCCGCGGGTGATCCGCACCGCGGACACTTGGGGCTGGGAACTGCTCGTCCCGCTTTCCATGCTCCGCACGGTCTACGGCGCGGCGGAATTTCATTCCGGCGACGAGATACGCGGCAGCTTTTACAAATGCGGCGATCTTACGGAACGGCCGCATTACGGCAGTTATACCAAGATCGACTGGCCGACGCCCGACTTTCACTGCCCCGAATCCTTTGCGGAAATGATTCTTACGGACTGATTCGCGCTTCTTCTCCATTTACAAAAATGTCCCGGATCAACTCCGGGGCGCTTGTTTTCCAGAACGATCAGATCCCGTCCAGGTGCGGCCAGTAAAGGGGAAGCGGGAACCACGACGCCGCGAAGGCGCCGAGGCCCGGCGCATCGCTGTAAAACGCGCTCAGCGGGGAAAACAGGAAGCGCATGGCGTCCAGCCGGCCGAGCGAGACGTCGGCGGGGGCCGACGTTTTTTCCACCGAGGCTTTCTGCGAGCGGACTTCGAGGAGGAATCTTCCGCAGCCCCGCACCTCCAGTACAAAGCGGCCGTCGGCGAGCGGAGAATACGCCGCCTTCAGCTTGAAAAGCTGCCGCAGCACACCCTCCCAGTCGAACAGAAGGAAGCTGTACGCGGGGCCGATGCGGAAGGATTCGCAGAAAGCCTCGAGCGCGGCGATTTTCTCCCGCTCGTAGGGCGGAAGGCCGAAGCGCACCTCCCGTTGCCCGGACCAGGCGAGGTATGCCGCGAGCGCCTCGGGAAGGCTCTCGCCGTCCGAAAGCTCCAGTTCCTGAAGGACTTTTTTATCGTCGGAGCGGACGAGATATCCGCAGAACTCGCCGCCCCGCCGGAGCAGCAGCGGCGTCGAGTTCCAGGAGCGGCAGGTCGTGAGGAAAAGCTCCGGCGGACGCGTGACGGAAAGCGGGCGGCCGCGCTGCAGCTCGTGCGCCCGCCGGACGTCCTCAGGGTCTCCGCGCTCCGGCGGGACGATGGAAAGGCCGCGGGCGCCGTCAAAGAAAGGCCGCAGATTCTCTTCCGTCGCGGTGAATTCGATCATCGTGCCGCACGGCTCGTAGCCGAAATGCTCGTACCGCTGCCGCCTTCCGCCGAGGACGCTGAATGCCGCGCCGTTCCCGCGCATATCCGCCAGCGCGGAGCGGAGCAATGTTCTCATGATGCCTTTGCCGCGGTATTCCGGATGCGTGCAGACGGTGCCGATGCCGCAGACCTTGAACGGCCGCCCCATGATGTTCGCTTCCAAGGGGAAGGCCCCGACCACTCCGACGAGGGCTCCGCCGGATCTGGCGAGATAATGGCATTCCGAAAGGTCGACCTCTTCCCCGTAGAGCTTCGGCAGCAGGGTGGGGAAATCCGTGCGGTCGCCGCTCCGGCTGAACACGTCGCTTCCGAATGCCGCGATGGCCCGCCGGTCCGCCGGCGTGCCCTTTTCATAGCGGATCTGGTTTCTATCCACGGCGTTTTCCTCTTCTCTCATCTTATGATTGAGCGGAAATGCGGCGGCATTCAGCTTTCCCCGAGATAGACGGTTTTCCCGCTCCGCGACGAGCGGTAGGCGGCGAGGATGAGATCGACCGGCATGCGGCCCTCGGCGACGCTCAGCGCCGGGCGGGTGCCGGTTTCCACCGCGCGGATGAAATCCGCCAGCTGGCGGCGGTGCAGCTCGCACGAGAGGTCGGCCGGATCCGAGGCGGATGAGCGGACGGGCCCTTTTTCCTCCGCGGGAGGCGTTTCGCCCTCGACGTTCCACTCGGTGATCCGGTCTTCGGCGAGGGCGGCCGTGCCCTTCGTGCCGTGGAGGGTCAGCACGCGCGGCCTGCCCGGCCGCACGGACGTGGCGGCGACGATGCTCGCGAGGGCTCCGCTCCGGAACTCGACGAGGGCGGCGGCCGTATCCTCCACCTCGATCGGGTGGACGAACGTGCGCGCCAGCGCCGTGACGGATTTCGGTTTGCCCATCAGCCCCAGCAGCAGGCCGACGCCGTGGATGCCCTGGTTCATCAGCGCGCCGCCGCCGTCGAGCGCCCAGGTGCCGCGCCAGCCGCCCGCCCGGTAGTATTCGTCGCTGCGGAAATACTTCATGGAAAGATCCGCGAGAAATATTTTCCCGAAGCGCCCGCTCTCCGCCGCCCGCTTCACGCGCTGGTAGGCGTCCGAAAAATAGAGCTGCGAGACGGCGCAGAGCTTCACGCCCGATTTTTCGCACGCCGCCTGAATGGAATCGAGCTGTTCGGCGCTGATACCCATCGGCTTTTCGACCACGATGTGCTTGCCCTCGCCGGCGGCCTGCACGGCATAGCCGGCGTGCGTGCCGCTCGGCGTGCAGATGTAGACCGCGTCCACGTCCGGCGCCGCCAGCAGTTCCTCCACCTCGGCGCAGGGAAGCGCGCCGTACTGCGCCGCAAAGCGTCCCGCGCGCGCGGCATTCGCGTCGAACGCGCGCGTGACCTTCGCGCCCGCCAGCTGTTTCGCGGCCTCCATAAAGATCGAGGAGATCGCGCCGCAGCCGATCACTCCAAAACGCACCATGTTAGGGTCCTCCTGTTTCCGGAAGTCCGTCAGAATCCGCCTGTTCAATTTTTGCGCAGGAGGCGTTTCATGCGCCGCCGCTTTTCAGTATAAGACGCTTTGGACGGTTGTCAAGGAAATTTCGTGCAAATTTCATATGATTTCCTCTGATCCGGGCACCAACGGCCGGAGCGGCTTTGGTCTTCGTTTCACGAAGCTTCAGATTTTTTGTAAATTCGGATGGCGTCCCTCCGGATTGAAAGCTTGACCGGTTCGTCTCGGTATTCCGTCTCGGAGTCAGCCAAAACCGTCTGTTCTCCGAAATGGAAAACGTAGCGGTATTTTGCCCCGATATACATATGTTCTTTTGCGAAGGCGGACAGCAGAAGCCCTGTTTCCGGCTCCTTCGGTTCAAAGGAGGCCGGGCGGATTTTCACGTCGGAAAAGCGCAGAATGATTTGGACGGAGTCGCCGGGCTTTGCCGTCGTATTGGAGTGGATGGGCACTCCCCGGATGTCGTTTCCCTCAAAACAAACGCGCCCGTCGGCGGAAACGGTTCCGTCGAGGACGGTGCTGTCTCCGATAAACTCGGCCGCAAAGCGGCTTTCCGGATGGTCGTAGATTTCCTCGGATGTTCCGGTCTGTATGATCTTGCCGCGGTTCATCAGGACGACGGTATCTGCGATGGAGAAGGCTTCCTCCTGGTCGTGCGTGACATACAGCGCGGTGATGCCGACGCGCTTTTGAACATCCCGGATATAGACGCGCAGCCTGGAACGCACTTTTGCGTCCAGATTGGAAAGCGGCTCGTCCATCAGAAGAAGGGACGGAGAGACCACCAACGCCCGAGCGAGCGCAACGCGCTGCTGCTGTCCGCCGGAAAGCTCCGTCGGGTGCCGCCGGCTGTCGAGCACCTCTTCGGGAAGCCCCACCAGCTTTGTGATCTCGTCGACGCGGCTGACAATCTGATCCCTGGGAACTTTTTTCAACCGCAGGCCGTAGGCGATGTTGTCGAACACTGACATATGCGGCCAGAGCGCGTAATTTTGGAATACCAGTGCCGCCCCGCGCTCCTGCGGCCGGAGAGTCGTCACGTCTTTTTCACCGAAAAACAGTTTTCCGGAATCCGCCGGAAGCAGGCCGGCCAGAATATGCAGCAGGGTCGTTTTCCCGCATCCCGAAGGGCCGAGCACCACCGTCATCGTGCCGGGTTTCAGCGTAAGGGTCACACCGTCCAGCGCCGTTGTTTTCCGATATTTTTTTACGATGTTTTCCATCCGGATTTCCACCATGGGCTAAAGAGCCTCCTTTTTTCGTGCAGTATGATCTCAGATCCGCCCGAATGAGGAAAGATATTCCGCTTTGAGAAAACGCTGGAACAAGAGCAGAAACAGAATGCCGGGAATTGAAATGATCAGGCTGGTAACCGAGGCAATCTGCATCTCATACCCCATGGAGGAAAGATACATCTGCACGGGAAGCGTTTTAACGAACGGAGAGCCAATCAGCAGGGTCCCGGTGAACTCGTCGAGCGAATACAGGAACACGAGGATGCCGGAGGCCACGACCCCCGGAACGGCCAGCGGCAGGGATACGTCGAAAAAGGCGCGGATGCGCGACGCGCCCATCGAATAGGCGGCGTCCTCGAGTACGCGCGGCACCGACTGGAACACCGACACCATTGTCCACAGCGAATAGATCAGAGCCGCGCCTACCTGCACCAGGACGACGCCGCTGACCTTGCCGGCGATGTCCCAGCGGTAGAAAAGCGTCATGAGGTTCGCGAAGACCGGCAGGGAAGGGAACGCCTGCGGGAACAGGAAAAGCACCAGAATCAAAGCCTTGAACGGAATGTGAAAGCGCGCCAGCACATAGGCGAGCGGCACCGCGAGGACGATCACGACCCCCGTCACGATCACGGCGATTTCCAGCCCCGTGACGAACGAATTCATCAGTTCTCCGCGGAACGCCTTTTCCCAGTACATCGTTCCCCAGCGCTGCGGGAGCATGGCGGGCCAGTGCCACTGCTCGGCCAGGCTCCAGATGACCAGGCTGGAAAGCGGGCCCAGGATGAGGAACAGAGCCGCCGCATAGAGCAGAAGCCTTCCGGTCAGCCGGATGCCTTTTGAAAAAACGGAGGTTCCGCTCATGCTTTTTCCATCTCCCGTTTTAGATAGAGAATAGCCGGCCCGAGCGCCAGCAGGTAAGAGATCACACCCAATGCGTTCGCCAGCGGCAGGTCATTAAGATAGGTGATGGTGTTGTAAATATCCACCATGATATGCTGGGAACCGCCCGAATTTCCCATCATCATCACCACGGAGAAATTCTGAAGGAATGAGGTCAGGATCAGCACGGCGGTCACCCCGATGCTTGACCGGGTCAGCGGGATCAGAAAATTCAAAATCTGCCTGCACGTGCCGGCGCCGAAAGTGCGCGCGGCTTCCAGATAGCTTTTATCGACGGACTCGAAGGAACTCATGACCAGGAGCAGGGCGAAGGAAAATTGTTTCCATGTCAGCGAAATGACGATGCCGACGGCGCCGTAGATAAAGTCGGGCGGATGATTGATATCGATGACCCCGATTTGGCTGAGCAGGGAATTGAGAAGCCCTTTGGGCGCGAGGAACGTGCGCATCGCATGTCCCACCACGACGAAAGGGATGAACAGCGGGACCTTGAACAGAAACTCCAGAAAACGGTTCCGGCGCAGCGTCAGATAACCGCCGATTGTAACCGAGAGGGCGAGGACTAAGGCAAGGGACAGCGCGGAGACGAAGGCGGTAAAGAGAATATCCCCTCCGTAGACCGAAAGCGAATAGGAATAGTTTTCGGCGGAAAACCGTCCGTCTTTTAGCAAGCTTGAGTGCACGCTCATCAGGAACGGGTACACATATTCCGTGCACACGAGCGCCACCGGAGGCAGTATGACCGCCGCACCGAGCAGCCGTTCGCCCGTTTTGCCGCGTCCGCCGTTCAAAACAGCTGAATAATTCACGGAGACCTCCTTCTGAAAAAATAGAAAGCCTCCCGTGAAAACACAGTCGGCTTTCTCAGGAAAAGATCTGAATTTATTTCGTCTCGGTGTAGATTTTCTGCATGGCCTTGCTGTATTCGTCGATCGGCAGGGCGAGAGCTTTTTTGGAAAGTTCGTCCGCAGTGACTTCCTTGAACAGGAGATCCTTGGTTTCCTGGGAGCTTTCCTGGAACACGGCGTTGGAATCGATGCCGGGATACCAGTTGTATTTGCCGACGACGTATTTCGCCTGAACGGCGGGGTCGGCCAGAAAATCGCAGAATTTTTCGGCCGCATCCTTCTGCGCGCCGGAACCGACGACGAGGTACATCGGCTGTCCCGGCATGCCGGGTTCGGGCAGAATCATTTTGACGTCCGGGCTCATCCGTCCGTCGGATTTCCAGAGCAACAGCATGTCGACCCAGACGGGGCCGATATCGATCTCACCGCGGTTGAGCAGGTCGAGCGTACCGGCATTGCCCTGCGTGTAAGTGACGGGCAGGGACTTGAGATCTTTGAGGATCTTTCCCCAGTCGGCGGTTTTGTCGGCGCTGTAGGGCCCCTTGACGAGGGTGTCGTAGTTCTTCGTTTTATTGTAGAGCCATCCCGCGACGAACCCGACGCCGCTCATGCCGCCGGTCACGCCGTTATAGCCGAATTTCTTCGGATTCGCCTTGATCCAGCTTTCCAGCTCATCGTAGCTTTTGGGCGGCGTCTGAACGGTCTTGGAGTTGTAGCCCAGGACGATCTGGGAGGTGAACAGCGGAACGACATACCCCTCGACGTCCGTGCCAAGAGCGAATTTGGATGATTCGGTGGTGACGTATTTCTGGTTTGAAATGTCCGGGACATACTTTTCGATCAGCCCGTTGTCGATCAGATCCTTCATGACGGACTGGTTCACGCATCCGGCGTCGATATCCCATTCGCTTTTTCCGGCATCCTTCTGCGCTTTCCATTTGGTGTAGATGTTGCGGGAACCGTCGTCGCCGGCGCCGGTCGCCGTCACTTTGACGGTGATGTTCGGGTACTTTTCGTGGAAAGCGGGGGAGATCTCGTTATTGAAGAATTCGGACATGTTGGTGTCGCCGCCCGTGGCGAAATTGAGCGTGACGGGCTTTTGCTCTTCCTGCGAAGGAGCGCCGGCGGAAGAATTCTGCGCGGGCGCGGCAGCGGAGGACGCTTCCGACGGGGCGTTGGAGCAGGCGGCCAGCGAAAGCAGCATGGATCCCGCCAGCAGGGCGCATAAAAGCTTTTTCATGCTATCCTTTCCTTTCTCTTTTTAGAGTCAGATGGATCATGTCGGTGCGGATGTAGTCCAGTGAAAAAAAGGTCGGTATCGCTTTTTCGTCGAAATGGAGCTGTTTCATCAGCAGGACCTTTTCCCCGAGGATGCTCAGGGCGGCCTTGTCGTACGGGTCGTTCCGGTCCAGCGCGTAGATGCTTACTTCTGCGAAAACGATATGCAGGTTGCAGGTCTTGTGCAGATGCTGAAAAATAGATCCTTCGATGCCGCCGTCCAGCCTTGTGCCGACGATGCGCTCCGGGAAGATGTTCCACGCCAGGGTCACGGGCTGCTCGTCCGCGGTGCGCATCCGTTTCATCACGACGACTTTTTCTCCCGGCTTCAGCTGAAGGCTTTCGGCCCATTCCTTTTCCGGTGCGTCATGGAAGCTTTCCAGAATCACCTGCCCCGCGGTGTAGCCGGCATCCTCAATCATGGTCCCCATGCTCACCAGGGCGTTCAGCGGATTGTTGATCTGGCGTGAGGTGTCCCTCAGAAAGGTCCCTGCCCCGTTCCGCGTCGTCAGCACCCCTTCGTTCTGCAGGAGCTTGAAGCATTCCCGAAGGGTGGGCCGGCTGACGCCGAACAGCTTGGTCAGCACAGGCTCCGAGGGGAGTCTGTCGCCCGGTTCCAGTTTGTTTTGCAGGATGTACTGCTCCAGGGCGTTTTTTACGATGGTGTATTTGGATACAGCGATCTCGCCTTCCTCCTTTTTTCGAAACCTGTCTGACAGATTTTTGACCGCTTTCATTCTAACAGCCGAAACTAAAGGCTGCATCATGGGAGCGTAAAAGTTGTGTCATGCCGGGATAAAGTTTACAGCATTTCCAGTTAAGTTGCGGAACGATTTTTGCTTCGCCCCCCCCCCAGAGGCGGGGGAGAAGCAATTTCCGTAGCTCGCTCAAAGCTGGAATTGCCGTAGGGATGAGTTCGTCATCGCAGCACCCGGTGATAGGGCGGCGATCCAAGAATGGGCGAACACCGGGTCTGCGGGTTCTTTCCCGTACGGCGCAGCAGTCCGCCGCTCTGATTTTTTTATATAACGATTTTCAATAAAATCGATCGAACTTATTGACAACTTCAAATAATTATGATATCCTTACAACAGTAAACGATTACGTAATTGGAGATTATGGTTGAAATGATGAGCGGACCCACAATCAAAGATGTGGCGAAAGAAGCGCAGGTTTCCGTCGCGACGGTTTCCAGGGTTCTGAACGGCCTGTCCGGCTTTTCGGCGGATACGGAGAAAAAAGTCCGCGAAGCGATCCGGACGCTGGGGTACCAGTACAATGCGGTCGCACGGAACCTGAAGACGAAAAAGACCAACACCATTGCGATCCTGCTGCCGCATGTCGAAACCACCTTTTATATGAAGATTCTGAACGGCATCGAGGACGCTTCCCAAAAACGCGGCTACAGCGTTCTGGTCTGCCACGTGGGCGTTTCCGGCAGCCGGACGCACCAGTATATGAAAATACTGATGCAGCAGCAGGTGGACGGCATCATCGGCTGCAGCCTGCCGCCCAAGGAGAAGATCGACACGCTGCTTGCCAACTGCGGCATCCCGTGCGTCCTGGTGTCCACTCTGTCGCCGCAGTACCCCATCCCTTATGTCCGCGTGGACGACCGGGAGGCGTCCCGAGCGGCGACCTCCTATCTGATCCGCAAAGGGCATCGCCGCATCGCGATGCTGGCCGGATCGAAGGACGACGTGGTCGCGGGCAAATTGCGGCTGGAAGGATATCTGCAGGCATTGAAAGAACATCATCTTCCCGTCCGGAAAGAATGGATCAAATATACCAGATTCAGCTATGAAACGGGGCTGAGCGCGGCGCGCGAGCTGATGCGCGAGAAAGGGTTCACCGCTATAGTGGCCTGCTGCGACGAGGTGGCGATCGCGGCGATCACGGCCGCCTATGAAACGGGGCACACCGTTCCGGACGATTTTTCCATTATCGGATACGACAACACCAGAACCGCCGAGATGGCCATTCCACCCCTGACGACCGTTTCCCAGCCGCTCTACGAGATGGGGGAGCGGGCTTTTGAGATGTTGGTCCGCGGCATGGAAGGAGGCGCCCGCGTCGAGCCGGAAATCGTCCCGTTCAAGATCGTGGAGCGCCGGTCGGTGCGGCAGACCTGAGCATATTTTTTGTGCCGGAGATGTAATCGATTACGTAAAAATGCACATTTTTTAATGAGAGGGTTTTCCTATGAATTTGGCCGCAATTGAACATCGCCCCAGGAAGGAATGGATCTATCCATCCACAGAAAATGAAATCGTCTGCAGATTGCAAACCGCGCGCCGCGATGTCCAGCAATGCCGTTTCTGCTATTCCCGCGGGTCGGGCGATAAGACCGAAAAAATCCGCATGGAATGTTTTCTTCGGGACGAATATCGCGATTATTACTCCGTGCGTATCGCGTTTTCGGGAGCACCCTGTTATTTGTCTTATTATTTTGAACTAACGGACGGGGAAGGCTGCAGGGTGCGATTCTTTTCCGACGGTATGCGATTGGCGGGGCAATCTGACGGCCGGTGTTTTCGTTTCCTTTGGGCCAATCGAAACGACGGATATGTCTCCCCGGACTGGTGTGACGGCCGAATTTATTATCAAATCTTTCCGGAGCGGTTTTGCAACGGAGACCGGGGAAACGATCCGCCGGGGACGAAGGCGTGGGGTTCCGCCCCGACGCGGACCGGCTTTATGGGCGGAGACCTAAAAGGGATCATAGAGCACTTGGACGACCTTGCGAATCTCGGCGTGAACGCCCTGTATCTGACGCCTGTGTTTTTGTCGCCGTCCAATCATAAATACGATACGGAGGATTATTACCGGATCGATCCCGCTTTCGGCTCCACTGAAGATCTGAAGCGCCTTGTGCGCGAATGCCATCGCAGGGATATCCGGATCCTGCTTGACGGCGTATTCAATCACTGCGGGTTCCGATTCGGGCCGTTCCAGGATGTAATCAGGCGCGGGGAACTTTCCCCTTACAAGAACTGGTTTACGGTTCATAGCTTTCCCTTAAAGACCGATCCCCCTTCTTATTCCTGCTTTGGAAATTACAATCAAATGCCGAAATTCAACCACGCCAATCCGGAGGTTCGGAAATACCTGATCGGCGTCGCCGAATATTGGATCCGCACGGCGGGGATTGACGGATGGCGCCTGGATGTGGCCGACGAGATCGAAACGGATTTCTGGGAGGAATTCGGCCGCGAAATCCGGGCGCGGTTTCCGCAGACTTTTCTGATGGGGGAAACGTGGGGCGACGCCGCAAGACTGGTATTCGGCAACCGACTGGATTCCGCCATGAATTACTTGTTCCGCAATGCGCTTGTGGATTGGATTGCGACAGACCAAATTGACGCGCGAGCCTTCGATTTCCGCATCAACCGCATGCTGGCACTCTATAGCGAAGAGACGGACCGCGTGCTGTACAATCTGCTGGATAGCCACGACACCAGCCGCTTTTTGCACGACTGCGGAGGCCGGGTGGACAAAATGAAACTGGCTGTCGGTTTTCAGATGACGTTCGTAGGATGCCCCGCAATCCTTTACGGGGATGAAGTCGGTCTGACCGGTGCGAACGACCCCGATTGCCGCGGTGCCATGATATGGGATACGGATAAACGAAATTTGGAATTGGAGAAATGGTACCGAAAGATGATCTCTGTGAGAAAATCGTCTCCGCTGTTTACGCGGGGCTCCTATCGCACCATCCTCTGCGACGGCCCGGGAAACCTGTTTGGATTTATGCGGAAATTGGATGGGAAAGCGGCTTACGTGCTGTTGAACAATTCCGATGAGGAACGGGAAATCGAAGTTCCGGTCCTGAAATCGGGAAATCTATTCCGGGAGGCGGTCGCCGGGACGCCGTACCGATCGGAATGCGCCGTGCATCCGGAAGCTTTTTACAACGCCGACTTGGCCGATTATAAGGGCTTGATTCGTATTTCTCTTCCTTCGCGTTCCATTCGGATTCTGCAGGAAAGTGAGTAAAAATTTGTCTTTCGGTGATTATCGGCATCAAAGCCTTTGATCATAATTTTGATATTGGAGGTAGTTTTATGAAATGGTCTGGCAAAAAAGCGACGGCGTTCCTGCTGGCTGCGGTGCTTGGCATTTCCGCCCTTTCCGGGTGCGCCAGCAACGGGGCGGCTTCCAGCGGCGGCCCGTCGGCTGCGGAGTCGAAGGAAACGTCGTCTGCCGCGGGGCCGCAGGTCACGCTGACCTACTGGCACACGCACAGCGACACGGAGGAAAAAGTTCTGAAGACCGATCTGCTGCCGAAATTCGAGTCCGAAAATCCGGGGATCAAGATCAAGGCGGTCCGCATGCCCTACGACGGGCTGAAGCAGCAGCTGATCACGGCGATCGCCAGCGGCACGGCGCCGGACGTAATGCGCATGGACATCATCTGGACGCCCGAGTTCGCCAAGATGGGCGCCCTCGTTCAGATGGATACGCTGCCGGAGTTCGCGTCGCTGAAGGACAAGTTTTTCGAGGGCCCGCTCAGCACCAACTACTATAACGGAAAATACTGGGGACTGCCCTACGACACGAACACGAAGACCGGCATTTACAGCAAAGCCATGCTGAAAAAGCTGGGCCTCACCGAACCGCCGAAAACCTATGATGAAATCGTCGCTCTGAAAAGCAAACTCGGTAAGGATGAGTATTTAATTGGTTGTGGTGATGACGGGGTTAATACATGGACGATCGCTCCGTATTTCTATTCGCTGGGCGGCACCTATACCAACGAGGACTTCACCAAGGCTTCCGGCTACTTCAACAGCGACGCCAGCGTCCAAGCGATGGAGACCCTGTCCTCCTGGTATGACCAGCACATTATGTCGCCATCGCTGCTGGGTGGGAAACCGGATAAAGCGAACGGCCTGTTCCAGGGAAAGGTCCTTCTCGGCGACGACGGCCCGTGGTTCAACAGCCTTAATAAGGCCGCGGACCTTGAAAAGGTCCAGTTCGGCCTTCTGCCGTCCGGCTCCGCGGGCAGCATCTCGGTCGTGGGCGGCGAAAATCTGTGCCTGTTCCAGTCCGGCAAGAACAATGACGCCGCCTGGAAATTCGCGCAGTTCCTGGTGGGTGATTTTTCGCAGGAAACCATGGCCGTGAAGGCCGGGCTGGTCCCCACCGTCCAGTCGGTTGCGAATTCGGATGTCGTCAAAGCCGTTCCCACGATGGACGTCTTCGTTCAGCAGCTGGATAAGGCGGTCGCCAGGACCCCGTCCCCGAACTGGGAAAAAATGTCCGACAAGATCGGAAAGTGCTTTGAGGCGATCATCCGCCACAAGGCGGAGGCCAAGAAGTCGATGGATCAGCTCGCCCCCGAGCTTGACGCCCTTCTGGCGCAAAAGTAAGGGATTTTCCCGCACGCCGGCGAGGAGGAGAAAAACCTCCCGCGCCGGCGTGCCGGCTTTCCAGCGTGCTCTCCGCACCGATTCCCAGCGGCAGGGCGTCCCTGCCGAAAGGCGTGGCCTTCCGCGCCGCAGGCGGCTGGAATGCCGCAATATCCGCGATGGAACGAAGGGATTTTTATGCAGAAACAAAACGGTTCGCTTTCAGTCCGCTTCCGCAAAGGCCTCGGCCAATGGGCCGCCGTCCTCCCGTTTATCGGAATTCCGCTTCTCCTTTTCGCCGCGTTCTGTCTGTATCCGCAGATCAAGAACATTTATATCGCCCTGACCGAATACAGCATCATGCCCGGAGCCGCCCATCCTTTCGTCGGCCTTGAAAATTTCCGCAAAATCTTTACGGACATCACGGTGGAGGGGAGCGACGCCAACTATTTCTGGATCGCCTTCCGCAACAACGTGCTGGCGGTTCTGGTGACCGTGCCGGGCCAGCTTGTGCTCGGCATTGCCGTCGCCGTCATGATCCATCAGATCAAGTTTGCAAAGAACGTTTATAAGGTCGTCTTTTATATCGCGGTGATCTGCGATTGGGTGGTCGTCGCCAATATTTTCAATTATATTTTTCAGCCCGATCAGGGCAGCCTGGTCAACTACGTCCTGCTCCGTCTCCATCTGATCCGCGAGCCGGTCGCCTGGCTTTCCAATACCTGGACGGCCAACGCGGTGATCTGGATCTTCAGCATCTGGAAGGGCTTCGGCTGGGTGATGATCATCTATCTGGCGGCCCTGGCCGGCGTCCCGAAAGATCTTTACGAGGTGGCGACCCTCGACGGCGCGAATTCGTGGGACAAATTTATCCATGTCACCGTCCCGTGCACCAAGGATTCCATCTTCTATCTGGTCGTCAATCTGATCAACGGGGCCATGAACATCTTCATCCAGGTCTTCCTTCTGACGCAGGGCAACCCGCTCGGCACGACGGACGTGCTGATGGATTATATTTACACGCGCGCGTTCAGCTATTTCCAGTTCAGCTATGCCGCGGCCTGCGGCATCTTCATGGGCGTGTTCGTGTTCTCCACGTCGCTTCTGCTGAAGCGGTGGATGCGCTACGGCCGGAACTCTTGAGGGGGCGGAAATGAAATGAGCAAAAAACGGACGGTTTCGCACGCGGTGATCCACATTGTTCTGATCCTCCTGGCCGCGGTCAGTCTGCTACCCTTTTGTTCCATGATCGCTTCCTCTTTCATGGAGATCAAAGGCGTGCTGCCGGACCAGCCGGTGCTGTTCCCCGATTTTCCGCTTTACACGGCGAACTACAGCAGGGTTTGGTTCGAGAATAATTTCTCGCGGTATTTTCTCAACACCCTGTTCCTTTCCGTCGTCGGGATGGCGCTGAACGTGGTGGTTTCCGTGATGACGGCGTACGGCTTTTCCCGGTTTGAGTTTCCGGGAAAGGAATTCCTTTTCAACGTTTTTCTGCTGACGATGATGGTCCCGGCCCAGCTCGCCATCATCTCGCAGTACACCATTCTGAACGACATGAAGCTGATCGACCAATACGGGGGCGTCTTCCTCCTTTGGACGGGGACCTGCATCGCGGGCAACACGTTTTTCTACCGGGGATTCTTCGAGAGCCTTCCGCGGGAACTGGAGGAGTCCATGTTTCTGGACGGGGCCTCGCGCAACCAGGTGCTGATCCACCTGATCGTCCCGCTGTCGAAGCCGGCGATCGGGACTTCCGCCATCTTTGCGTTCACCGGATATTGGGGAGACCTGTTCACTATCCTGACTTTCATCAAAACGGAAGAAAAGAGGACCCTTTCCGTCGCGTTGCAGCTTTTCCGCGGGCAGCACGGCACCGAGTTCGGCCTGCTGTTCGCCGCGTCGGTGATCACGGTCATCCCGATCGTGGCGATCTTCATCGTGTTCCAGAAACAGTTCATGCAGCAAGGGTTGACGGAGGGCGCGCTGAAAGGCTGAAAAACGGGCCGGAACCAATCCGATCCCGATTTTGGAGGATGGGAAAATGAAGCTTTTGAAACTCTTCGCGGCGGGGTCGGCCGCGTTCTGGCTGCTCCTGAGCGGCTGTTCGGCCCGGGGGGATGTCCCGCCGGGCCGGGCGGGGGATGCCTTTCCGCAGCAGGACCGCCTGATCCAGGATTTCTATCCGGACAAAAGCGCCTACCGCCCCGGGGAAGCGGTCGGATTCACCCTGGAGCTGAACAACCGCACGGGCGGCGATTTCAGCGGCAGGATCGCGGTCGACTGCAAGCATCTGGACGAGAGCGTCCATACCGACTCCCTGAGCGTTTCCCTGAAAGCGGGGGAGAAGAAAGCCCTGACTTTGAGCTGGAGCCCGCCCGCCGGCGACTACCGGGGATATCTGGCGGAGGCGACGGCGGTCTCCGGGAGGACCGCGCAGGATCGCCGGAATACCGCCGTGGACGTTTCGTCCTCCTGGGCGAAGTACCCGAGGTACGGCTATCTCTGTCAATATCCCAAGATGAGCCAGACAGAAATCGACGCCGTGGTCGCACGCCTTTCCAAATACCATCTCAACGGCCTGCAGTTCTACGACTGGCAGGATTCCCACGACCGGCCGCTGGCCGGCACGCCGGAACAGCCTGCGAGCGAGTGGAAAGACATCGCCGGGCGGGATACCTTCCGCTCGACCGTCGGCGGATATATTTCGGCTCTTCACGAAAAGAATATGATCGCCGCAAACTACAACCTGATGTACGGCGCCTACGACGATTACGAACAACGGGGCATTCAAAAGCAATGGGCCCTCTATCAGGATGAAAAGCACGAAACGCCCTGCTCCTATCCGCTCCCGGCCGGCTGGGAAAGCTCGCTGAACCTGATGAATCCGGCCAACCAAGAGTGGCGCGACGATATTCTCGGCCAAGAAAAAAAGGTCTTCGACGCCTATGCGTTCGACGTTTTTCATATCGATACGCTGGGGAACCAGGGGTACGTCTACAACTACGGCGGCGGCGAAGTGAATCTGGCCCAGACGTACCCGGCTTTCCTGAGCCAGGCGAAAAAGCAGCTGGGCCGGGGATTCGTGCTGAACACCGTGAACGAATACGGCCTTGCGGCCGCCGCCGCGAGCGACGCCGATTTCCTTTATACCGAGGTGTGGCCGAACAGCTTTTCCGATTACGCAGGCCTGCAGCGCGCGGTGTACGATAATTTTTCAGCCTCCGAAGAGAAAAAAGCGGTCGTGATCGCGGCTTACGTCAACTACGGCGTCGCCTCGGGGGAGTTCAACCCGAACGCGGTTAAGCTGGCCGACGCCGTCCTGTTCGCTTCCGGCGCTTCGCACCTGGAGCTGGGGGATACCGGCATGCTTTCGAGCGAATATTTTCCGAATGAAAAGCTCTCCGTCCCGGATTCCCTCGCCGGGGATCTTCGCAGCTACTACGACTTTCTGACCGCCTATGAAAATATCCTGCGCGAGCCGGGCGGCCGGAAAGACTTTGCCGGAAAGATCGAGGGCCGTCCCTTCAGCGGCGACGGAACGGCCGGAACCGTCTGGGCGTTCGAGGCCGATGCCGGGCAATACCGGACGGTCCATCTGATCAACCTCCTTTCGCGCGGCGACAGCCAGTGGCGGGACGACGGCGGCTCCTGCGAGGACCCCGAGACCGTGAAGAATCTGAAAGTCGAGATTCCGGATGCCGGGAACGTGGAGGGCGTGTTTCTGGCGTCCCCGGACCTTTACGGAGGGAGTATGCTGAAGCTGGACTATACGCTTCGGGACGGGAGCCTGCAGATCGTCGTTCCCTCGCTCGAGTACTGGGACGCCCTGATCATCAAAGCAAAATAAAAAGCAATATCGGAGGATTTTATGGAATTGACTGTTTTCCCGGAGAAAGCGCAGTTCGGCGCCGCGGAAGAAATCGCCGTCCAGGCGGAGCTGCGGGGCTGTCCCGAGAAAGGCCGCCGCGTCCGCCTGACGCTTTGCCATCTGGGAGAAAAAGACGCCGTGCAGGAAAAAGACGCCGCTCCGGAACTTCGCTTCGTCTTCCGGCCGAAGGAAGAGACGGCGTTTTTGCAGGGCTTTTGGGTGGAAGCGAAGCTTCTGGACGGAAAAAAGACGCTGGCGTGCGCTTACACCGCCTGCGACCGGGCGGCAAGCTGGAAATACGCCCCGCGGTACGGTTTCCTGTCCGATTTTGAGCGGGCGGAGCGGGATGACGAGCAGGACGTGCGGGAGATGAACCGCCTCCATCTGAACATCGTCCAGTTTTACGACTGGATGTACCGGCACGACGATTTCTTCCCTCCGGAAGACGAATTCGGCGAATTTCAGGACGTCATGGGCCGGCGGCTTTCGATGGAGACCGTCCGGCGGAAAATCGACCTGCTCCACCGGCGCGGGATGAAGGCGTTTGCTTACGGCGCGGTTTACGGCGCGGAGGATTACGCGAAAGCCCACCCCGCCTGCGCGCTTTACAACGACCGGCGCGAGCCGATCCGGTTCATCGACCGGATCACCCTGATGGACATCCACCGCACGTGCGCGTGGCACCGGCGGATCCTCGGCGAATACCGAAAAGCGGTCCGATTCGGATTCGACGGCATCCATATGGATCAGTACGGCTTCCCGAAGGAAGCGTGGGGCCTCGAGAACGGAAAGTTTGCGCTCCGCCGCCTGCGGGACGATTTTCCCGCGCTGATCGACGACGCCAGGGCTGCCCTGCCGGAAAGCGGCATTCTGTTCAACGCGGTCAACGACTGGCCCGTGGACGCCGCCGCCCGCTCGGCCCAGGACTGCGTGTATGTCGAGGTCTGGTCCCCGAACGACACCTACCGCGACCTGAACCGTCTGATCGCGGACGCGAAAAAATACGCGCCGTCCAAGCAGGTGATTCTCGCCGCGTACCTGCGCCCTTACGGGGAACAGGCCGGCGCCGATCCGCGCGGATGCACCGCCCGGCTGGCCATGGCGACCATCTTTTCAAGCGGCGGCTTCCACCTGCTGCTGGGGGAGGACGGCGGCGTGCTGACGGAGGCGTATTACCCGCGCTACCACCGTCTGAGCAGCCCGGAGGCGGCGGAGGCTTTCCGGTGCTATTACGACTTCATCACGGCGTATGAAGAGCTGCTGTTCGATCCGGCGCTGATCGACGAGACCCGGACCAGCGCCGGCGGCATCAATACGGAGTGCCGCTTTTGGGGCGCCTCGTTTTCCGTGGAGGCAGAGCCCGGCCGCGTCTGGACCCAGGTGAAGCGCGGCCGGGAATACCGGGTGATCCATTTGGTGAATTTCACCGGGATCGACCGCATGAACTGGAACGAGCCGCACCCGTCCCTGCCCGGCTTCGTGCGGGGGATCACGGTGGAGGTCAAGGTCCCGGAGGAAACGGAGGAGGTCGTCCTCGCCTCGCCGGATCTGGATCACGGCGGGAGCAGACCGCTTGCCTTCACGCGGAGCGTCGGGGACGACGGAAACGCGGTCCTTCGCTTCACAATCCCCGAGCTTCGCGTCTGGGACATGATTTTTATCCGAACGAAGGCCGTATGACCCCAAATGCGGACCGCTCAGGACCGTCCCGGCCATAGAAATTATTTTATTATGGAAATCAATAACAGGAGTGATTCAGAATTGAACAGCCAACCGAACGTTCCCTTATCCTATACGGTCCGCAGAGGCACCGGGCCGCTTTACTGGAGCGCCTACGAATATCCGTTCCTGCACAATAAGGCCATTCCGGAAGAGCGGTGGAGACGGAATATCGACTGGGTCGCCGCCGAATTTTCGCCTTTCGGCTACCGGATGGTCTGCACCGACGGCTGGATTGAAAATTCTACCCGGACGAACGCCAACGGCTATATCCTCTCTCACGACGACAGTTGGGCGCACGGATGGGGCTACTGGGTCGACTATTGCCGGTCGAAGGGGCTGGCGCTCGGCGTTTACTATAATCCGCTCTGGGTCGCCCCGTCCGCCGTGGCGGACCCTTCCAAAAGAGTGGCCGGAACCGATATTCCCGTCTCCGGCATTGTGGACGCCGAATACCGGTTTCCCGGGGAAAACCACGGCCAGACGGGCGATCGGTTCGCCTACACACAGGGCGGCGGCGCCCTGTACTGGGCGGACGTCGAAAAGCCGGGAGCGAAGGAGTATGTCCAGGGGTATGTGCGGTATTTCCGCGATATGGGGATCCAGTTTCTGCGCGTCGATTTTCTTTCCTGGTACGAAGACGGAATGGATAAGGGAAGGATGGTCGGCAGAAGCCACGGGACCGAAAACTACCGGACCGCCCTCGATTGGATCTGCGAAGCCGCGGGGGGCCGGATGGATATCAGCCTTGTGATGCCGCATCTGAAGAACAACGGGGAGAGCGAGCTGCACAGGGGCCAGCTCGCCCGCATCGACGAAGACTGCGGCACGGGCGGCTGGGAGAATTTCAGCGACCGGGACCGCGGCAGGCATTTCGACCGCTGGTCGCAGTTTTCCAACGCTTTCGACGGGCTGGTCTATTGGTCCCGGTATCTGCCGCAGGCGGGCATGATCCCGGACGCCGACATGCTGCGGCTGAACACGTTTGCCGACGACGAGGAGCGGAAATCCGCCGTGTCCCTGTGCCTGGCCGCAGGCGCGCCGGTCGATATCGGCGACCAGTTCGATACCATCGGCGGCAGCGCCTGGATTTATCGGAACCCGGAGATGCTGGAGCTGAACCGCCGGGGATTCCGCGGGGCTCCCCTCAGCGCGGACCCGCGAAGCCCGCTCAGCCAGACCTGGGTCGGAAAGATGGGAGACGCTTCCTGGATTGCAGCCTTTTTCAACCGGGAAAAGGAACCGGAGCTCCGCGGGATAGACTTCCAGGCCGTGCTCGGCATCCCAAAAGGCTCCGTGCGCGATTTGTGGGAGCATCAGGATTTGGGGAAGATGGACCGTTTCAGCAAAATCCTTTCCCCGCATTCCTGCACGGTTCTAAAGATCGCTCCCTGAGAACCGTCCTCCGTGCAATCGCCGCGCTCCAAAAGAGTCCGGACGCGATTTGCGTCCGGACTCCGTCTATCCAAGCGTTCTATTGGATCTTTGCTTTCAGCCGCTTGATCTCCGCCGTGTTGACCCGGGCGATCGTATCGGTCGCCGCGTAAGCTTCATTGATCGCGTCCACTGTCTTGCCGATATGGTCGAGCTTTTGAGCATTGAGCTGGTGCCCGTCGAAAAGAGCGGACAGTTTCCTGCCAATGTCGTTTTCCAGTTTGATATTGATTTTCGTCACCTGATTCTGCAGGGAATCCTGTCCCTCTTTGAGGCCGGTGACATCCTGCCGAAGGGATTCCTGTC
>ENA-UOOI01000452-UOOI01000452.1-fermentation-metagenome-genome-assembly--contig:-NODE-452-length-52593-cov-7.358864_pt1 | contig 52593 bp, 47 predicted proteins | sample MGYA00245779_ERZ724027 | MGnify/ENA primary metagenome ERZ724027 (study PRJEB28704, sample SAMN03018318) | fermentation metagenome | biome: anthropogenic terrestrial biome; feature: soil; material...
CTCTGGCAAGAACCAAAAGTCCAACAGCTTTATTCGATCAATGCTAAGGTGCCTTAAAGAAACTATGACATATTCGACATTAGCTAGATTATACAAAGTCTCGGTAAGTAATGTCATATTTCATTTTGATAAAGCTGTTTTTAAGGAAACCCAAATTGATAGATCCAAAGTGCGAAATATTTCTGTAGATGAGGTACGTTTAACTAAGCAAAAGTTCTCAAACTATCAGTTTGTTATCATGGATTCAGATACTAAACAGGTTCTGGATATTTTGGAGTCAAGGTGCGCTAATATTATCCAGAACCATCTAGAGCAGCACTACAAAGGGATATCGACATTCACTCAAGATCTTTGGAAAACATACAAGAACGTAGCTTTAAAAGTGATTTCAAACGTTAAGATCATAGCAGATCCTTTTCATGTAGTAAGACTGTTTATGTGGGCTTTTTCTAGAACAAGGGTTGCCCTTGCCAAAAAGAAAGGACTGAAGACAAATAAAAACTGGAAACTTCTGACAAAGGCAAAGACCAAATTGGATAAATGTGGTCATGATAAGCTGGATGCTTTATTGGATCCAGATCCGGAGCTGAAAGCCGCACATGATGCGAAAGAAATGGCCCTAGAGATGTTTCGCTGTAAAGATAAAGCCCTATATTTGAAATTATTACCTACTTTCAAAGAGTTGATAGATCAGCATAATCTAGTTGAGTTTCAGACAGCATATAATTCTTTGCTTAACTGGCATGAAGAAATAATGAACATGTTTGATTACGATTATTCTAATGGCGCTATGGAGAGGGGAAATCGTACCATCAAACTAACTAAGAACATTTCTTTCGGTGTCAGGAATCTCTCTAGAGTAACTAAATTGATACAATATCGTGTAAATTAAAAGCGGATTTGATCTTATCACACCCACCATATTGTTAAAGTACCCTATTTTTTAATTGCTAATTTGAAGCCTGAAGCTTATAAATTAGGATCTAAAACTAAATCAAGGCTGTTAACTAAAGTTAACAACCTTGATAGTTAATTTTTTTACTGCAAAGATAACTAGAAAATAAGTTGCTAGAGCACTTTTTTAATAGTTTCTAGTACATAATCGATATCCTTAGCGGAGACATCAAGATGGGTAACAAAACGAATGATACCTGGTTTAGATAATCCAGCGAGAATATCGTGTTCTTTTAATTTTATCAGTAATTCATCAGCTCCCTTAAAAGGAAGCATGACCATATTGGTTTCTGTTTTTGTAGGATCAACATCTAACCCCATGTTCTTTAGACCAGAAGCTAATTTCTTAGCTAAAGCATGGTCTTCTTCTAATCTATTAACATTGTTTTTTAAGGCATAGAGGCCTGCAGCAGCAATTATGCCTGCTTGCCGCATTGCGCCTCCTAAGCGTTTACGCCAATGTTTAGCTTTATCGATAAAATCAGCAGAACCCACTAACAGGGAGCCAATAGGAGCACCTAAGCCTTTTGAAAGGCAAAACTGCACACTATCTACTTCTTTAGCATAGTCAGCAACAGACACCCCTGTAGCAATTGCAGCATTAAAGATTCTAGCTCCGTCCATATGAACTTTTAGCCCTTTAGAATGAGCTGCAGCAGATACATCATTTACTTCACCTAAGCTCCAGCAAGTACCACCAGCTCGGTTGTGAGTATTTTCAATACAAAGGAGCCTAGAAGGTGGGAAATGGACATTTTTGGTACGGACCCTAGAAAGGATATCATCAGGTTTAAGAATGCCTTTATTTCCTGGTACTGGATGTAACTGGACTCCTGCCAAAGCAGCAGCTGCAGCTCCCTCATACCAAAAAATATGGCAGTTTTCTTCAACTAATACTTCGTTTCCAGGTTCTGTCTGCGATAAGATAGCAATTGTATTACCTTGGGTCCCGCTAGTAACGAACAAAGCAGCTTCTTTATGGAATAGTTTAGCAGCATAACTTTGCAGTTCGTTTACGGTGGGATCTTCGCCGTAGATATCATCGCCAACTTCAGCATTGGCCATTACTTGACGCATCGCAGCTGATGGTTTGGTTACAGTATCACTTCTTAAATCTACGACCATACAGTCATCTCCCCACTTAGATTAATTCTACATCGCAAATGATAGGATTGTGGTCAGAGATACCTTCATTATCAACGATTATTTGAGATCCTAAAACCTTAAAGTGAGAGCTGAGAAGAATATGATCGATATCGTCATTAGCTCTTTGACCATTAGGATAGGTATAGGCAGGCTCAATAGAAGCAAGACCGTTGGTAAGAAATGTGAGTGGTTTTAGAGCATCAGAGAAGAAAGAATTGTTAAAATCGCCTAAAACGATTATTGGTAAATCATTGTGAGCTTTAATCTCGGAGGCAATCTGCTCAGCTTGCTTTTTTTGAATATCGGGCACTGTAGAGAAGTGAAGGGAAAAAACACGAATTCCATTCGTGACAGATTGGAGACAAGCTCTAGGTTCAATAACCCAATCAGCTTCGCCAGGGAAAGTACGATCTCTAACCCAAAGATGATGTACCTTTTCCACTGTAACAGCAGCTTTTGAATATAGCGCATGTCCATACTGGGCATTTTCGCCTTGTTCTGCTGGTCCACTATATGAACAAGCATAGCCACCGTTCATATTAAGAAGCTCTTCAAATGTCTTAAACTGATCAACAAAGCCAGTACGTTTACGATCTCTATCTACTTCTTGCAAAGCTAAAATGTCGGGGTTATATTTTTTAACTAATTCGGCGATAGCTTCTAATCCTTTACCCCAGCCGACTTGAATGTTATAACTCATTATACGCATAAGAGCACCTCCTAAATAATTTAGCTTGATTAATGATTGCTTCTCACCTTTTAGTGATTGAACTACGAAATCCTCTTATTTATGGATAAAAAAGTCGCCTAGTGGGTGACTAGACGACTTGGGGGAAAAGGAGATTGATAATGTCTAAGTTTATGAGCTGCAACGCACAATTAGCTCAGGATCAAACAGCATTGAAGTCATTGGCTCTCCAGAGATAGCTTGGAGCATTATATCCATAGCAACTTGGCCCAATTTCTCCTTTGGTTGGGAGATAGTGGTAAGTGGAGGGTCAATTTTATCTGCTATATAGATGTCATCATAACCTACTACAGCGATATCATCAGGTATACTAAGACCTGCTTGTTTGAAACGTTTTATTGCTCCCCAAGCAACCATGTCAGTAGAAGCAAACAAAGCAGTCGGCCTTTTTTTAGCAGGCAACTTAAGTAGTCTTTCTGCGGCTTTATACCCACCATCCCAGTGATAACCGGTTTCAATTATTATCTGCTCATCAGGATTAATATTATGTGTTTTAAGAGCTTCTTTGTAGCCAGTTAAGCGTTGAACTCCATGCATATCTGTAACATTAGCTGCTGAAAAATGAGCTATTCTTTGATGGCCTTTTTTAATTAAATAGTCTGTAGCCATGTAGCCCCCCTTAAATTGATTAACTAAAAGAGCTGGAGCTTTTAATCCTTCCAAGTGATTGTAGATCTGTAGGACATGAAGATCATTGGCTACTTCTTCAAATACTTCATGAATAGGCTGATTAAGAGGTAACCATAAAATTCCGTCTACACGTTTTTCTTGGAGTATGCGTAGATAATCAATGTCCTTTTGGGGGTTTCCTAGTGTTGCGTAAACTAGTATACTATACCCGTAATCTTCAGCAACAGATTGTATGCCCATTAGGGTGTTGGCAACGAAAGATGCAGCGATATCAGGAACAACCAACCCAACTAAGTTGGTGGTCTTGCCCTTAAGACCGCGTGCTATCAGGCTAGGCCTGTAGCCTAATTTCTTAGAGACATCGAGAACGCGTTGCCGGGTTTCTTCACTGACTTTGTTTCTGTATGTATTATTAAGTACTCGTGAAACTGTGCATACAGAAACTCCAGATTCTCTGGCAACGTCCTTGATAGTTGCGGCCATATTTTTCGCCTCGCTATAGGTTTATTAGATTTTTTTCAGCTCATGGAAAATTATATGTCTAAACTAATATTTGGTCAAGTCAACCCCATTTACCTAGGTATTAGCTACTAAGCATTAACTTTAACCATTGCTTACAAGGTGTTTAAATTGTAGTATAGAAGTATAGTACAAATTATTCAATTTTCTTGAGGTGATTAGGTTGAAAAAGATTAAGATTGGCCTAGTGGGTGTAGGATCAGTAGCCCATTGGGGTCACATTCCAGCTTACCAAAACGATCCTCGCGCTGAAATTACAGCTATCTGCGATATTAACGAAGATAGACTTAAAAAAACAGCTGAGGAATTAGGTGTTAAAGAGGTTTATACCGACTTTAACGAAATGATGAAAAAGAGTGACTGTGATGCAATTTCTGTTGCTACCTGGAACAATTCTCACAAAGATGCAACAATTGCTGGCTTAAGAGCAGGTAAAGCTGTTCTTGTTGAAAAGCCAATGGCTATGAGTGCTAAAGAAGCCGAAGAGATGAACAAGGTTGCCAAGGAAACTGGTTCACTACTAATGGTTGGCTTTTGCAGCAGGTTTGCCGATGATGCAATGCGTTTAAGAAAGATGATCGATGATGGCCGCTTAGGTGACATTTATTATGTTAAGGCTGGTTATCTACGTCGCCGTGGCAATCCTAAAGGTTGGTTTGCGGACAAGTCTCGTTCAGGTGGCGGTGCCTTAATTGATATTGGTGTCCATGCTTTAGATAGATCATGGTGGCTAATGGGTAGACCAAAGCCAGTTAGTGTTTTGGGCTTTACTTGGAATAAGTTTGGTGATTATAAGACTGTTAGCGAAGCTTACTCTACGGATCTACTTAACGAGAAGTCTGCTTTTGACGTAGACGATATGGCTGTTGCTTTAATTAGATTCGAAGGCGATAAAGCCCTTTTCTTAGAGGCTAGCTGGGCTCAGAACCTCAAAGAAGGTATTGGTTATCAAGAGGTCTATGGTGACAAGGGTGGCGCTAAGCTATACCCATTAGAGCTATACACTGATCTTGATTATAACCAAGTGAACATTCAAGTTCCTACAAGCAATGTTATTTTGCATAACGCTGAGATTAAGCACTTCCTCGACTGTATCGAGAAGGGCGAAGAGACAATGAACCCTGGCGAAGATGGTGTCACAATCATGAAGATTCTCGATGCTATCTATGAATCAAGCAGAACTGGTAAAGAAGTTAGATTCTAAGAAAAGAGCGGGTGAATCTCACCCGCTCTCTTATTTCCACTCTTTTAATGCTTTCGATCTTATAATAGCAGCTGCAACAACGAGCGCAATAGCTCCGCCTAAAAGGGCTGTATATAGTTGAGGTAGTTGCATAGCTTGAGCAATTTTGGGCTTAACATCAGCAATTAGATACTTAACAGCTGAGGATAGCATGAGAAACTTTAAGAAAGATCCTAGTAATACACCAGATCCACCAGCAATGAAACCATTAACTGAAGCTCCAAACAGTTCGGAGGAACCGTTTTTGAGGATTTTTCTTAAAGACTGGCGTAGGAAATAAAAACTTAAAACATAAAGGGCATTTCCAACCATAATATAAGGAATTAGTGGAGCAAAGCCCATTATTCCTCTAAGAAAAGCGAGCCAAGGGGTAAGGCAACCAATAATAATAGCTCCTAAAGGACCAACAAAAATCGTGGCTAAAATTAACATGGCATTAATTGCTGGGCCTGTTATAGGTTGTGGTAAACCAGCAAATTGAAATGCTAATGTAAGTGCCAAGAGAATTGCTGTCCTAACGAGAAAACGAACTTCTAATCGCAACGCACGTCACCTTTCTTTTCTACTTATAATAAGTATAGTAAAATGCGAACAGATGTAAGTACATGATGTTCTTAATAGAGTATACTATTTTTAGGCAAAACTGGCCATAATTCTTATGGCAAATTAATCAGATTTGCATATTCGGCAGGATGGCGGCCTTTTTTGCAGAAGATTCATATTAGCAAAGTTATTACCCTGGAAAAGAGGACTTAAGTAGATGAGCTACTCTTTACTAGTTTTATCTCCGGCTAATGGCAAACGATTAATTGCTAAAGCTGTATTGAAGCACAGCCTATTTAGGGAAGCTATAAGTAAAGGTACCGTTATTTTGGCTTTGGGAACAACTAATGCCTTAATATACGAAGAACTAACTGGAGAGAGAATTAATCCAGAGTATTTTGCAGCTGGGATTATTAAAGATTATCTTGGTGTTACCGAACCTTCAAAACGGGTCAGTCCACTAGTATTGTATAAAGGAGAAAAAGTGGACCTACCATGGCTTGAAGCACTAAAAACGATGAATAAAGATAGTGTTTTTATTAAAGGTGCTAATGCCTACGATGAATTAGGTTTAGTAGGTATCTTAGTCGGAGGAGAAGCTGGTGGAACTATTGGCCAAGCTCTAGGGACTCTAAGCATGAGAGGTATTAAAACAATTGTCCCGATTGGAACCGAAAAAAGAGTTCCTTCCGTTTTAGAATCTTCAAGACTATTAACAGAACCGCTAATAAAAAATAATAATATGAGAGTGGGAATGATGGTCATTCCCAATGCTACAATTATAACTGAGATTACAGCTTTTAAGATCTTGTTTAATGTTGATGCTACTTTAGTTGCCGCAGGTGGCATAGATGGGTATGAAGGTAGTAGTGTCTTTGTTATTCAAGGACAAGATCAAAATGTCGCAAAAGCCATAAAAACAATTAATATTATAAATGAGTAATTAACAACAAAAATGGCGGAATTAATTTTAGTATGGGTTGGCTAAAGCCGCCAAGATTTACATCCTAGCATGAATTAATAGGAGGAAACGAAGATATGGGCAAAATCGTCGTCGAAGGCGGTTATCCCTTACATGGGGAAGTTCGCATAAATGGTTCAAAAAACGCGGCTTTGGCTGTTTTAGTAGGAGCAGCATTAGGAGATGAGCCGTGCCGCATAGATAATGTTCCTAGATATACAGATATCCATGATATTTTAGAAATACTTAAAGATCTAGGTGCGCAATATGAATGGGTTGATAAAAACGCAGTTATCATTGATGGACATGGCTTATATAACCCAGTTGCGTCTTATGAACTTGTGAGAAAACTTAGAGGCTCATTTTATGTGACTGGGCTTCTTTTAGCCAAGCTTGGCTATTGTGAAGTTCCATTACCTGGGGGAGATCCCTTTTCTAGTCGGCCAGTTAACTTCCATCTTAAAGGATTTGAGGCCTTAGGAGCCCAGGTAACAGTAGAACATGGTTATGTTAAGGCTAAAGCCAAAAAATTAGTTGGTACTACTATTTATGTGGGTCGCTCTAGTGTCGGAGCTACTGTTAACCTTATGTTAGCTGCTTGCTTAGCAGAGGGAATAACAGTCTTAGAAAATGCTGCAAGAGAACCGGAAATAGTGAACCTAGCTTTACAACTTAATTCAATGGGTGCTAAGATAAGAGGCGCTGGTACTAATATTATTACTATTGAAGGCGTTAAAAGACTAGGCAGAGCTGTACATGAGATAATCCCCGACAGACTAGAAGTAGGCACTTTCCTTTTAGCTACAGGTATGGCAGGAGGGGAAGTAGTTTTAAGAGATGTTGTACCAGAACACTTACATGCTCTTATCTCTAAACTAAGAGAATCTGGGGTGGAGATCCGTGACGAAGGTGGCGTTTTAGTAGTTAAATCACCTATAGGTAGAAGACCTTTACCTACTGATATCGAAACAACTCCTTATCCGGGTTTTGCTACTGACTTCCAAGCTCTTTTCGCCGCATATATGACTAGAGCTGATGGTGTTAGTATAGTTAAAGAAACTATTTTTGATCGCTTTGCTTATGTCGACGAATTAGCTAGAATGGGTGCTGATATTAAAGTAGAAGGAGACACCGCAATTATTCGTGGTGTTGAACGGTTAACAGGAGCTCCTGTAGAAGTTCAAGATATTCGTGGTGGTGCAGCTTTAGTTATCGCTGGACTTTCTGCAGAAGGCAAAACTGTTATTGATGGTGTATATCACATAGATCGTGGTTATGAAGCTCTTGAAGCAAAATTAGCTAATTTAGGGGCTAAAATTAGACGTGTAGAAGAATAGAGGCCTTGACCTCTATTCTTCTCGAGATAAATTAGGAGTATTGGAAAGGGATGGAAAAATGGCAAAAGTCATTGTTATTGGCAGCATTCATCTTGATTTAGTAAGCCGAGTTAAATGTATACCTAGTCCAGGCGAGACGGTCATGGGCGGTGACTTAAAATACTTTTTTGGTGGTAAAGGAGCCAATCAAGCAGTTGCAGCCGCTAGAATGGGTGCTGAGGTATATATGATTGGTAAAGTGGGTGGGGATAGTTTTGCCCAACCATTAAAAGATAACCTTCAAGAAAACGATATCAAAATAAATTATGTTTCTGCTGATAAAGATCTAGCTAGTGGTCTTGCACTTATTGCGGTTAGTGAGACTGGAGAAAATAGTATTATTGTAGCTAAAGGTGCCTCTGGAATTTTGTCTTATGAGGATGTTCTCAAGGCAGAAGAAATTTTTTCGCCCGGAGATTATGTTCTTTTACAATTAGAGGTCCCTCTAGCGACTGTTGAGAAATCGATTGCTTTGGCTAGAAAGAAAGGTTGCAAAGTTATTTTGGATCCTGCACCTGCAGCTAAGTTATCTCAAGAAGTAATCGGTATGATTGATATCATTAAGCCTAATAATAATGAGATTTCTATGCTTACAGGTTTACCAAGTAATACAGATGAAGAAGCTCTTCAGGCAGCAAGAAAACTTCGAGCAGCTGGAGTTAAAACAGTTATTATGACTAGAGGAGATAAAGGTGCGTTATGTTTAGATGGCGACGAACCAAGTTATTTTGCCTCATATCCGGTTAAAGCTGTCGACACAACTGCCGCTGGAGATTGTTTCAATGGGAGTTTGGCAGCAGCTTTAGCCAAAGGGTATAAACTCCACGAAGCTATTGAATGGGCTATGAAAGCAGCTGCCTTAGCAGTTACTAAAGAAGGTGCCCAGCCCTCTTTGCCAACCTGGGAAGAGGTAGAAAAAGCATTTCAAGGAAAAGCCAGGAAATGAAACTAGCTTATCGAAGGACTATAAAAATATATTATTTAGCTGTAGGTTGTTACTAATAAACCTACAGCTTTTTTTTATCTGCACTAATTCAATTGCTGAGTAGATATGAATAGACTCAATTGGTGGGGTCTGTTAGAAAACGTTAGGTTTTACCTACAAGACTAAAGATGTCTATGAAAAAGGATAAAATAGGTAAAGACAGAAGTATGGTTACATCGGGAATTATATATAAAGGGGGTAATGGTGTTGAGTAAGGTCAAGAAAATCTGGATTTTGCTATCTTTATTTCTTGTCTGGGGAGTTTTAAGTATAGCTGCAGATACTGTACCACGCTTAGAAATAGAATATCCGCCATTTCCGGCATTACAATTTAGACCTAACTATATTCCCAGAACAAATCTTGATGTTATTACGGTAAGAGGTAAAACAGAACCTCTCTGCCTTGTTTGGGTGCAAGGCAAAGAAGTTGAGGTTTTAGAAGATGGATCCTTTAAAACAGAAGTGTCCCTTGTAGAAGGAAGTAATATCATTGTGGTAAAAGCCCAAAGACCAGAAGCTGCAGATTCTATAACTATCCATAGAGAAATTATCTTAGATACATCGATCCCCCAATTAGATATTTTAGAACCAGCAAACGATAGTTATCTTACTTCAAATGAAGTCAAGGTTGTGGGCAAAACTGGTCCAAGGAATCGTTTAATAGTCAATGGTCTGCCTGTGATTTTGGCAGAAGATGGTTCTTTTGAGGTTTTTGTGCCTCTTAAAGAAGGTGAGAATTTCATCTATCTAGCTGCTCTAGATGAAATTCTTCCCAATATTAATGATAATGTTCTCAAGCTAACTGTAGATACTATAACCCCCCAACTGGAAATATTAGCTCCTGATCCAGAGGAGTTTGCCAAAGACACTTATGTAACTGTTATAGGGCGTACAGAACCTTTTGCTAAGGTTATTTTGCCAGAGCAAGAGATTGAAACAGAAGCAGATTCGCTAGGTATCTTTGAAGTTGAGGTAAAACTTAAAGAAGGTCGTAATTATATCGATTTTGAGATAGTGGATAAAGCTGGTAATATGTGTTCTGATGTTGTGAGAATTGTCAAAGACACCAAGCCGCCTGAAATTAGAGAATTCCAACCTGCTGGCACAATTGCTTTTATGCCTGGGGATGTCTTAGATATTTCTTTTACCAGTAATGAACAAAAATGTACCGGTAGCTTTACGATTGGTAGTAAGGGACCTTTTCCCATCTCTGAACAAGGCGCAGCTCGTTACCGTGGTATCTACCGTATTCAACCTAACGACGTTGCAGAAGGTGTCTCCATACAAGTAACCTTAACAGATGAAGCAGGCAACACAACCGAACGAAACATGGCCTATTTAACTGTATATGATCCTTCACAACCGATGGTTGCAGAACTCTATCCCATAGATGGTGCTGCTGTAATTCGCAGTGGTCCTTCCGAAGACTACGATCGAATCTGTCACATTGGTAAAGGGCCAAGAGTAGAGATAACTGGCAGAGTAGGAGATTGGTATCGCATCTCGCCAGCTAAGACCTTCTCCGCTTGGACTCACAGAAACAATTTGCGTTTCTTGCCAAGGGGCGCAGCTCCAGGTAGAGCTAACGTAACCAATGTTGTGGTTAATGAGACTCCTCCCGATTACACAACTATTAGCTTCACTTTATCGGATGCAGTTTTCTATACAGTTACACCTCTAGTTAACGAACCAGCACTCATATTAACACTTTATAATTCCACAAGTGGTGTGTACCATATAGCTTGGAAGTCAAACACTGACTATGTCAAATTAATTACTCCAATTCAAGTAACAGATGACATTATTCAATACCGCATCGATCTGAAAGGGAAAAATCTTTATGGTTATAAAGATGAAATGGCAGGTAACACACTTAACCTAAGACTCAAGAGCAGATTTACACCTTCTTTAGAAGGAAAGACTATCACCATTGATCCTGGGCATGGTCCCGATTCAGGAGCAGTTGGTCCGACTGGACTAAGAGAAGCTGATGTTAACCTCAGGACCGGTTTGTTATTGAAGTCAAAGTTGGAAGCTGCTGGGGTTACAGTCTATATGACACGTGACGAATACAATTATTACGCGCCAGGTCTTTATGATCGCGTGGCTTTAGCTGAGAAAAATCGTACCGATATGTATGTCAGCATTCATAACAATGCTGCTAGCAATCGTTCTGCAGAAGGATCTGAGGCTTACTATTACACACCATACAGCCATGATCTCTCTAGGTTAGTTATTAAATATATGAATGAACACCAAGGTTCTGATTATCGCTTCTTTGCCCATCGTTCGTTTGCAGTAATTAGGCAATGGACAATGCCAGCCATCCTTACCGAAGGTGACTATATAAGCAACTATAAGATTGAAGAATGGCAGCGAACTGATGATTTTATTGAAAAAAATGCTGAAGCTATCTTTATGGCGATTAAAGAATATGTCGAGACCTATGGTTGGGAAGATTAAGAACCAACACCATGTTAAAACAGAGGAGCTATGCTTTTATTAGCAGGGCACCTCTGTTTTTTGCGTAGTGTTTAATATAGATAGCGTTTAATAAAATGAATATCTCTAGATCCAAATGCTAAACATAAATTAACAGTAGAGGTTATTTTTTTAGGGAGGGAAGTAGATTGGAAACTACAGTTGCTATAGGTAAAGGAGTTACTCGGGTAGACGCAATGGATAAAGTTACTGGTAAATATAAGTTTAATAATGATGAGTTGGTACCTGGCATATTATACGCTAAGATTATTACCAGTTTATCTGCGCATGCTCAGATTAAACATATCGATATAGAGGAAGCTCGAAAAGCAACTGGAGTCCAAGCAATCTTTACAGGGGAGTCTAGTCAAGGTATTTTAACAGGAACTTTTGTTGAGGACAGGCCCCCGCTAGCTACCAAAAAGGTGAGGTATTATGGAGAACCATTGGCGGTTGTCGTTGCTAACACTGAACTAGAAGCTTTAAGGGCAGCAGAATTAATAAAAGTTGAGTATGAACCATTACCTGTTCTTAATTCACCTAGTGAAGCCATCGCTAAAGACGCTCCCTTAATCCATGAAGATCTGGCCAATTATAGAATCATGAAAGAAGCCTTTCCTTTACCAGGCACTAACATAGCTAATCATGTGAAGATTAGAAAAGGCCACATAGAAAAAGGTTGGGCTGAAAGTGATGTTGTTGTAGAGACACAAGTTTTTTTACCTCAGTCTGATCATGTTGCCCTAGAAACTCGTTCAGTTCGAGCTCAAATAAAACCTTCAGGGCAAGTGATTATCCATTCGACATCGCAAGCTCCTTATATTATCAGAAAAAAATTGAGTCGTCATTTTGGTATCGATACTGGGAAGATAATTGTACATACCCCGATGGTGGGGGGATCATTTGGTGGCAAAGCAGCCGTACAACTCGAAATGATTGCTTTTCTGGCTTCGCGAGCTGTCGGTGGTCGGGAAATAGTTATAGTTAATAGTAGAGAAGAAGATATGATTAGTTCGCCGTGCAGAATTGGGTTAGAGGCCAAAGTCAAACTTGGTGCTTCTAAAGAAGGCCTAATTAAAGCTGTAGAAATCACCTATTTAGTAGATTGTGGTGCTTATTCAGATATGGGTGCTGTTATGACCAAAGCTATCGCTTCTGATTGTACAGGCCCTTATAACATAGAAAATGTCTGGTGCGATTCTCTCTGTGTTTATACTAATCATCCATATGTTACCTCGTTTAGAGGTTTTGGCCATGCAGAATATACCTTAGCTATCGAAAGAACCATCGATAAATTAGCCTATGCTCTGGGTATGGATCAGATTGAATTGAGACTTAAAAATGCTATTAGACCTGGTAACACGAGCCCTACTCAAACAAAACTTACTGAAAGTAACATTGGCAATTTATCGGAATGCTTAGGTAAATTGAAAGAAGTTATTAACTGGGATAAGGAAAAACAAAGAGTTGATCTTGGAAAAAATAAAATAAGAGCAAAAGGAGTTGCTTGTTTTTGGAAAACTTCAAGCACTCCTCCTGATGCAGCATCTGGAGCTTTGATTACTTTTTCTCCAGATGGTTATGCCAATCTAAGTATTGGCGCTGTTGAATTGGGCCAAGGGACTAAGACAGTTTTAAGTCAAATATTAGCCGAAAAGCTAAGAATGGATGCAAGTAGAGTCAATGTTAATCTAGAAATTAATACGCAAGATAACCCTGAGCATTGGAAATCTGTAGCGAGTAGTACCACGTATATGGTGGGTAACGCGATTGTAGCAGCTGCTGATGATGCCATAAACCAAATAAAAAACATAGCTAGTATTGTGTTACGTTGCTCTTTTGCTGATGTTGAGTTAGATCAGGGTCAAGTTTACTTAAAAGACGATCCAGAAAAATACTTGGATTTAACAGAGATAATTCATGGCTATAAATATCCTAATGGTAACTCTATTGGTGGTCAGATAATTGGTCGGGGTAGTTTTATTATGAAACACTTAACTGGGATGGATGCAGAAACTGGCAAGGGTGATCCTGGGCCTTGTTGGACTGTGGGCGCGCAAGCTGTTGAAGTAGAACTAGATACTAAAGAGTATACTTATAAAATTATTAAAGCCGCCACAGTTGTAGATGCTGGTAAAGTAATTAATCCCCTAACTGCAAGAAGTGTTATCACAGGGGGAATGTGTATGGGCTTAAGCTTAGCTAGCAGAGAAGCCTTTTTATATGACAGGCAAGGTGTGGTACTAAATGCCAATTTACGTAATTACCAACTTATGCGGATGGGAGAAGAACCAGAATATCTAGTCGAGTTTGTGGAAACGCCGGAGTTAGATGGTCCTTATGGGGCACGTGGTATTGGCGAACATGGTCTAATTGGAATGCCAGCAGCGCTGATAAACAGTTTATCATCTGCTGCTGATACCGATTTAAATCAACTGCCACTCACGCCAGAACTTATCTGGCGACTCAAAATGGGGGAGTGTTAATGATAACTTTTGATTTTGACTATTACCAGCCCGCTACTCAAAGGGAAGCTTTGGCTACCTATCAGAACTTAAAAAATGAAGGTAAAAGAATCCTATATTATGCAGGTGGGACCGAAATAATTAGTCTGGCACGAACAAAACAAATTCAATTCGATGCAGTAATCGATATAAAGAGCATCCCTGAGTGTAATGTAATGGAGTTTCAAAATGAAAAGTTAATAATTGGAGCAGCAGTAACTTTAACCAAAATCATCGAAAGTAACCTTTTCCCATTGTTAAGTGCAACTAGTCGTAGAGCGGCTGATCATACATCACGAAATAAGATAACATTAGGGGGCAATATTTGTGGTAGATTACCATATAAAGAAGCCCTACTACCACTTTTATTAACAGATACTCAGGTTATAATTTCTGGAGGAAATGGAACTAGAAATATTCCTATTACTGAAGCATTTAATAAAGAATGGCAGTTTAATGATGGTGAATTTCTTCTGCAAATAAATGTAGAGAGAAGTTTTACTGCACTCCCTTTTTGCAGTATCAAAAAGACAAAACAGGGTAAAGTAGACTATCCTTTAATAACAATAGCTTCGTTGAAAAAAGATGATAAGGTTAGAGTGGCCTTTAGTGGGTTAAGTACTTATCCTTTTCGCGAATTAAAGCTTGAAGAAGAATTAAATCACTTAGCCTTACCTTTAGAAACGAGAATAACTAACGCTTTTTGCCATCTTCCTAGTCCTATACATAGTGATCTACGTGGCTCGGCCCAATACCGAGGGTTTGTAGCAAGGAATGCTTTAGAAGAAGTATTAGTTAGCTTGGGGGGTGAGCAACATGCTAGCAATTAAAGGCTTGAGTATAATCGAGCTCAATATAAATGGCTCAAAACATAGTGTAGCTGTGAGACCAGCTGATACTCTTTTGTTTGTTCTACGTGAGAAACTCGGTCTAACAGGGGCTAAGAATGGTTGCGAAAGTGGCGACTGTGATTGTTGCACTGTTCTTGTAGATAAGTGGCCTATAAAGGCCTGCTTAATGTTAGCTGTAGAAGCTATTGGCCATGAGGTTATAACAATTGAAGGCTTGAATAATGAACCTATTCAACTAGCATTTATGGAGAAATTTGCTACAGCATGTGGTTATTGTACTCCCAGTATGATCATGAATTGTTATGCTTTAATTAATATGAAGTCTCAAGCTGATGACAATGTAATTAACGAATGGCTAGAGGGTAACCTCTGCCGTTGCACAGGTTATGAGGAAATTAGGGTAGCAATTAAATCTGTCTTGTAAAGGATGTAATAATCACCCCTTATACAAGCATAATTTAATTTAAATTAAGTTAATTACTGGGGGATAGCCAATGGACAAAAAGGTTAGTTCGGTAATATTTTGGGGAGCAGCCTGGGGTATAACTGAAGCCACTTTAGGTTATGTACTCCATGCTTTTGAGCTTAGGATCGGGTGGCTTTTTTGGTTTCCCATAGCTTTCTTTTTCCTAGAGCGAGTGTACCATCATATAGGAAGTGCTGGAGCTGTTTTTTACTCAGCAATTATTGCTTCAGTTATTAAATTAGTCGATCTCTTATTGCCGACAAGGATCGACTTAGTGATTAATCCAGCCATTTCTATCTTACTAGAAGGTTTAGTTGTCTTTGCTTATTTGAAAGTAAAGGAAGAAAACAAAGATCATACTGGCATTTCTTTTGGGCAAACGCTCACTATTAGTGTTGGTTGGCGAATACTTTATGCCCTTTATATCTTGCTAATGCCGACATCCTTTTTTAACTTATCACCATTAAAGTCTTTAGAGACTCTGCTGAGATTTTTTCTTCTAGAAGGTACGGTCAATTCGCTAATTGTGTATACCTATATGAAAGTTAAAGGTGTATTGTCCCAGAAAATTGTTCTAGGGAGATTAAATCTTTTTGCCAATTGGGTAGAAAATAATAAAGTTTCAAGAACCTCAATATCCATAGTAACGTTAATCTTGGCTATTTTTTGCCAGTGGATATTGGGGTGAACAAAATTGAGGGAATTATTTTAGCTGCTGGTTATTCAGCACGAGTTAAGGCTTTCAAAATGACACTTCCTTTAGGTGAAAAAACTGTTCTGGAGAGTTGTTTACAAGGAATGTTAGATTTTTGCGACAAAATTATTGTCATAGGTGGTTATCAAGTAGAGAAAATCATACCGATTGTCAAAGCTTATCCCAAGGTAGAGTTGGTTTATAACGAAAACTATTCAGAGGGTATGTTTAGCTCGGTTAAAAAAGGGTTGTCATATATCACTAGCAAACGGTTTTTTCTTACACCTGGAGATTATCCAGTTATAAGTAAAGATACCTACCGTGTTATGTTAAACACAGTAGGTGAGATTGTTGTCCCAGTCTATGATGGTCAAACAGGACATCCTGCTTTATTGGCCAGTTACCTTAGCCAGGAAATTGGTCAAAAAGAAGCCAGTTTAAAAGAGTTTATTAATACAAAGGGGTTTACTACAGTTACAGTAGATGACGAAGGTATTTTATTAGATATAGATACCTGGGAGGACTATTTAAGGATCAAAGATTATCTTAGAGTACACAATTCGGGTAGGAAGGGCTAGAGGATGAGTGATATAAAAACATCCTTTGTGTACATTATTTCGGGAGCAGTTAATAGCGGTAAGACAACTAAATTAAGAGCTATCTATGATGAGATTCATCAAGGGGATGGATTTGTTTTAAAAAAGGTCTATAAGGCAGGATGTTATATTGGCCAGCAGCTAGAAAGGCTCTCGGACCAAAAAGGAGTACCGTTTTCTTATAAAAGGACTTTTTTGCCACCAAATTGGGATGAAGTGTATATGTATCACGATTATAGCTTTTCCAAGCAGGGATTAGAGTTTGCTTATAAAATAGTTTTAGAAATGATTGAAAAAAAGATCGAACCAGTATTTATAGACGAAATTGGACCTTTAGAGCTTATGGGGCTTGGTTTTGCCAATTTATTTAGGCAACTATTGCAAACTAAGAAAGTGATATACGTTACTGTAAGAGATAATTGCGTTCTAAGTGTGATCGATAGATTTAAAATAAAAGAGTATTCTTTTATAAAAGTTAACTAAAAACAGGCCTGTTCAGGGCCTGTTTGCTATTCTGGCGGGTTCTGTTTTTTTAAGTAATTAAATCGGTCGTTTAAATAATGAAGGTGCTTTGTTAAGTCAGTTAGCATATTTATATACATTTCTTTGGTGGTGGGATCTATATCTAAATTACTCATTTGGGAATAACTGCCCTTAGCATCTTCTGCAGAGATAATACACTTTTGTAAGAAATACATTTCCGACAAAGCTTAGCACCTCATTTCTTTCTTATTTATTATGAACTTTTCTTAGTAATTTAACCCTGGAATTTTCGGGGTTATTTTTGTGTAAAAGTTTGCTCTTTTTGAGCTAAGTGCAAGTTAGAAAAAATATATTACTTTTATAGTTACTGGGGGGATTTTATGGTTAAAAAGTTTATTATAACTGGGCCACTTGTCTCATTTTAGCAAAACAGTAAGCGAGAAAGTAAATTCTTTTTTTATAGGAAGGATTTTGATGTTCTGAAGGGTAAGAAAGCTTTGCTCGAATATTATTTTAGCGCTTTAACGATATGAAGGGAGGGCTAATTGTGGATATTGGCGATAAGGAGCCTCCACCATAAACTGAAAAGTTCAGGAGAAAACTGGTGGAGGCCGCAAATAAGAAAACTGGAGGGGTTCCTGTGCCTCAGTTAAAAAGTCTTTCGGATGCTTTTTTACAAAGCATTGAAGCCACGAAAGGCAAAGTCATTTTGTCACAGTACAGTGACATCAATGAACAAGGTGTTTATGGGGACAGATGGCTGATAGTAACCAGTAAGTTTATTGAGGTTTATGTCGAGAAGAGTACAGAAAACTATACACTAGAAAGATCGTTAAGTTGGGATGAAGTTGTGGAGGTAAATAGTCAGAACCTAGTAGGTTCAGGGATTATTGAAGCTACTACAGAAAACGATATCGTTCCTTTGTTACAGTACAGTAACTCATATGCTAGAGAGTTTAACTATGTTGTTAGGGCTTTATCTAAGATGCATGCACTAAGTGAAACAGAGCGTGAAAATTATATTTATAGAGGCATTAGTGACAGTGGGAAAAAATTCTGTGAGAAGTGTGGCAGATTAATTCCTGAATGGACAGCTTCTTGTCCAGCATGCATTGATAAAGGAGCAATTCTTAAACGCCTACTGGCTTATGCTTGGCCATTTAGAAAGCAATTAATTTTATTAACGTTGTTAATGCTTGGAGGAACCGCGCTAGATCTCCTACCACCATACCTTGGTGGCGTGATCCTCATTGATAAAGTTCTAGGTGGCAAGCCGGAAAATGGTAGACAGATACTAGCAATGGTTGTAGTTGGTTTATTTGCAATACAACTATTGGGAACACTCTTTTCTGTTATACGTGGTCGTATGGCAGCTTGGCTTTCTGCTAGTCTTGTCTATGAATTGCGCAAAAAAACTTATGAGTCTCTACAAAAGCTTTCCTTAAGTTACTTTGACAAGAGGCAGACTGGCGCTATCATGTCAAGAGTAGTGCATGATGTTAACGGACTTAATAACTTTCTAATAGAAGGAGTACAGTACTTTTTAGTACAGGTATTGTTACTAATAGGCATCGGCGCTATCTTATTTAGTATTAATCCTAAACTTGCTTTTTGGGTTATAATTCCTGCTCCGGTAGTAGTTTTCTTGTCGTTTCATTTTTGGAAATATATCTGGAAACTGTTTGCGAGCTTTTGGCACCGTAACAGTAAGATGACTGCAGTGTTAAACGATTCACTTTCCGGTGTCAGAGTTATTAAAGCCTTTGCACAGGAAGATAGAGAACTAGATCGATTTGATCAAAGAAGTAGAGATCTCTATAATGCTTCCGTACAAGCAGAACAGAGTTGGGCTACTCTGTTTCCCTGGTTATCTTTTGTTTTAACTCTAGGTAGCTTATTTGTCTACTTTATCGGTGGTAGTGATGTATTACTAGGAACCGCTACAGTTGGCCAACTAGTTACCTTTATGAATTATATAGGTAGATTTTATGGACCTTTGCAGTTTCTGAGTCGTATTACAGATTGGCTTACGCGTTCACTTACTAGTGCTGAGCGGGTTTTTGAAATCTTAGATGCTCAACCAGATGTAGTAGATGCACCAGAGCCTATACGTCTACCGCATATTAAAGGTGATGTGCGTTTTGAAAATGTAACCTTTGGCTACGATGAGCATGATCCAGTACTTCAAAATGTGAGTTTCACTGTTAAAGCAGGTGAGATGCTTGGTGTTGTTGGACATTCTGGGGCCGGAAAATCAACAATCATTAACCTCCTCTGTCGTTTTTACGATCCTAACGAAGGTAGAATTACCATAGATGGCGTTGATCTTAGAGAAATTGCCCAACAAGATATTCGTAGTCAAGTAGGAATGGTTTTACAGGAGACCTTCTTATTTAATGGTACTATTGCAGAGAATATCGCTTATGCTAAGCCTAAAGCTACAATGGAAGAAATTGTTAGAGCCGCTAAAGTAGCTAATGCACATGACTATATCACTTCTTTCCCCAACGGTTATGATACCTTTGTTGGTGAACGAGGAGCGAGATTATCAGGTGGGGAAAGACAAAGAATCGCTATAGCTAGAGCTATTTTGCATGATCCTCGTATCCTTATTTTGGATGAAGCTACTTCAGCTGTTGATACAGAAACCGAACAGAAGATTCAAGAAGCCATTGATAGATTAGTACAAAATCGTACTACTGTGGCTATTGCTCATAGACTGAGTACTTTGCGCAACGCTGATAAACTTATCATTATCGAAGATGGTAAGATTGTAGAAGCAGGTTCTCCTGATGAACTACTCGCTAAAAAAGGCCACTACTATAACTTAGTAATGGCCCAAGAGATTAAATCTAAAGCAGAGGAGGAGAAACAGCATGAGCAACCAGCCTAAATTTGGCGAAATTGAATATCTAAATCCTAAAGAGATTGAATTTAGTTATTCATCAGCCGGTGCCTTACGGTTTACGGTTAAAGATCGTTATAGTGTGATTAAAGTAGATATCGGTTGCTGTTTTCCTCTAAAAAGCCCTAATCATTTTATTTGGGTTAAGGATACTAAAAATAATGAACTAGGTATTATAGAATCGATTACAGATTTAGACCAAGCTTCTCAAAAGTGTGTAAAGGACTACCTTAGGAAGCGTTACTACATGCCAAATATTAACTCTGTGAGCAACTTAAAAGAAGAATTTGGCTTGTGGTATTGGGAGACCATGACCGACAGAGGTTCACGCAATTTTGTAGTCAAAGATCCTAGACAAAACATTATTAACCTAGGTCAAGGGAGACTCTTGATTATTGATGTCGATGGAAATAGATTCAATGTCGATAACTATGATCTTCTCAATCCCAAAGTAGTTATAATGCTCGATCGATTGGTTTAAGAAAAAGCTCCCCCAGGGGAGCTTTTTCTGTTTAGTTTTTCTTATTTAGAATAAAATCATTAGCAAAAGTAGCAATTTGGCTATCCCAATTAACAAGAGAGGAGTCTAGAGTAAGCGCAATTTCTCTGCCATTAATCCGGCAAAGTATACCTGTAGGTAGACCATGAACAACAAGTTTTATCTGCTTCCAAGAAGGTAGGTAACCTTTATGAAGAATCTTGAGGTGTAAATCGAGTTCATCTTTTAGACAGTGGGCATCGATTTGAGCGTGAAAGTAATTACCCTCTTTGTACTCTAGACTATAGCCATCCTCTTCATAGAGTGTGTAGCTTGAGCTTCCTTCGGCAAAAAAGAGATGAAGTTCGAGAACAGTATCTAATAGGCTGGTATTAGACTTAGGCTCGGTCAAAGCAATAAAACTACCACCTCTAACAAACAAAGGTACTTTACCAGGTAAACCTTCGGCTAAGATATGTCGATTACCACTATATTTTTCACCAGTAAAGTAGTTGTACCAGATACCAGCAGGTAAATAAACAGATCTGTGGGTAAGACCTGGTTGCATAATAGGAGCTACAAGTACATTTGACCCTAAGAGAAACTCATCATTGAGGTTAATAACATGAGGATCAGCTGGATAGTGGAAAAATAATGGTCGCATAAGAGGCGTACCAGTTTGGCAACATTCCCAAAAGAGATTATTCCAGTGAGGTAGCCAACTGTATCGAAGTTTGATGCATTGGCGTATAATCTCTTCGGTTTCTGGATTAAAGGTCCAAGGTTCTTGTTTCCTAGAACCAAAGGTACTGTGATTACGAAAGAAAGGTATGAAAGTAGCGGCTTCGTACCAGCGAGTGAGCAGTTCTGGATCTGTATCAGAACCAAAACCACCTACATCAGCTCCACAAAAAGCTATCCCTGATATACCCATATTCATACACATAGAAAGCGATAGTTGTAGATGTTCCCAGTAGCTATTGTTGTCACCTGTCCAGACTGCAGCATATCTTTGAATCCCTGCATAACCAGCTCTAGTTAAGACAAATGGTCTTTTTGTTGTTTGCTCTAAGAGAGCTTGGTGAGTTGAAGCAGCCATTTGCATACCATAGATATTATGCAAAGCACGGTGAGTTTGACGATTACCATCATTTTGGTGCATAACATTATGATCCATATCTACACATTTTGCTTCACCGAAAATTGCTGGTTCATTCATGTCATTCCATAATCCATCAATACCTAAGTCGGTATAAAAACGATTTCTTTTTTTCCACCATTCCCGTACTTTCTTACTGGTAAAGTCAGGAAAAGCACTTACTCCTGGCCAGACTCTGCCAGTAAAAATACGGCCGTCAGGATAACGACAGAAAACATCGTTAGCTATACCATCTAGGTAGACATCGTAGTCAGCATCAACCTTTACCCCAGGATCAACTATGGGTACTATATGAACTCCCTTACGGGATAAATCTTTTATGAGCTGTTTATAGGCAGGAAAACGCTGCCGATCAAAGGTGAAAATCCTGTATCCATCCATATAATGAATATCTAAATAGATAGCATCTAGAGGAATATCTTTGGTTTTAAATGTACTGACAACTTCATTAACTTCTGCTTCAGTCTCATAACTGTAACGAGCTTGATGATATCCCATAGCCCACTTGGGTGGTAAGGCCATACGACCTGTTAGATAGGTGTATTGTTCCAAGACATCAGCAGGTTTAGGACCAGCGAAGAGATAGTAATCTAATTGGTTGTTATCTGCTGAAAAGCTATAGAAGTCGTTAGATGATTTAAAGTCAAAAGTGGTTAGTCCAGTGTAATCTACAAAAATTCCATAAGCCAAACCCTCACGGAGAGTGATAAAGAAAGGGATCGATTGATAGAGTCGATCTACATCAGGAGAATGGGGAAAAACATCTGTATTCCACATCTCCATTTTACGGCCTCTCTTATCTAAGAAACCAGTTTTCTCACCAAAGCCATAGAAATGGTCTTGAGGTTCCATTTTTTTGTAACAGACAACATGCCTTTGGCCATCGTGGGCTAAACCGAGAGAACTTTCGGAGGCTAATACTCTATTTCCTTGATAAATTGTTAAACGGGTAGGCTCTTTTTCTATCACTACTTTCAGTTTGCTGCTTTGAAAGGTAGCTTTGTTCTCATTATCTATAAACTGAACTTCTACGGTTGCGGAAGAAGCAACTATAGCAATACTTTCGTCATTATTGGGAATTGCTTGAGGGTTCATACTTACCCTTAAGATGTCATCTCGATAGAATGAAAGAGTGAGATATCCTTGACTGCACCTAATATTTAAGGAAGAGCCTTGTTGATTAATCTTGATAATCGAACCAATGTCAAATAAATTGTTAGCAGTTCTTTCTGAATAATTTAATACTTCCTCTTCAAAACACATAATACCCCTCCTAAGCCTAGCCATACAGACTTAGTATTCGTTTTTGAGTAAAAACAATCCTTTGTTCATTTATATTTAATAAAATACGCGTCTGAGCTAACAGACGCGTATCAAGTATTAATTTCCTTCTGCTTTTTGTGGATAAGCATTAATTGGCGGTGGAGACTTAGTAGTTAATGGTGGCCTATTGGGTCTGGTAATTTTCTGGCCTTTTCTAAGGCTTCTTTTTGGTCTAGATATTCCTTGCCAGTGCTGTTTCTGATTCCGTTTAATATCTCTCGCGGCAAAATTAGTTAGTTTATCTAATTGCTCGTTATCTAGCCATTGTAAAAACTCTACCCAAAGTAATTGACGTTTAAGAGCCATTTCAGTTTGGACTAAGGAAATAGACCTTTTTTCACCTTGTTTAAACTCGCCATTTAAGATCGCGTTTTGCTTGGCTTGTAGGGTAGAGATAACAGAATCTTTATAGGTCTTCGTCAACTCTTTTTCTGCTTTGATTGTTTCTAATAGTTTGCTAAGTTGACTTTCGGTAAAGTTTACCTTAGCTATAAACTGGAGTAGGTTATTCTCTGCTACCAATCTACTAGCATCGCCTAAATTGGGTAAGTTTAAAGAAACTATTTCTTTAGCAACATCATTAGCATTTAGTGGTAAAGAAGTTGCTGAGGCAAAAATTACCAATGAAAACACCAAAATTGCTATTAGCAATCTCTTCATAAAGGTGTTCCTCCCTATTAGGTAGTATCACCTTTTTGGTAGTGTCTCTTAAAAAAATGTTCAATTATTGAAGCAGTTTTGGTAATTCTAAGTTACCTTGGCGTGCTAGTCTTAAAACAGCTATCTTACAACCCATAACTGTGACAGGACCGTAATCGTCGTGGAAAGCTTGGATTAAACGTTCGAGGTCGGCTTTGTTAGGTTTGGGTGTAGTTAGTTTACCTTCGCTATCAAGAGTGAGGCCTGCTTTCTTAACAACATCAATTGTTTTTTCAACACCAATAATTCCCATTTCGCGCTGAATGATTAATTGCAACAGATCTTTATAGGTAACATCCATATAGGAACCTCCTTAATTCTAGATCAAAGAATTTCATGGTAAGTCAAGTCAATCAACAAAAAGATAATCGCCACATTCTAAGTTAGCTAAGGTATCGATGTATTTTCCGATATCTTTGTTGATTATTGAGCCATGTTGAGGAGCGATCATAGTAATATCGAGCTTTCTTAGTTTATTCATGGAGTGTTCTAAGATGGCCCGGGAAGGCATGTAGTTTTCATGGAAAGCCTTCATGGCTTCAGGGTAAAATTCATTAGCAAATAAAGACCAGTCAAAGGAGAGTCCACCAAAGACATCACCACTAAAGAGAATCTTAGATTTAGTATCATAAGTCATAAAGGAACCAGGGAAATGCATGTAGGGGGTAAAGATGAACTTTAATTCGCGGCCACTTTTAAGGGTGAGTTTCCAATCATTAGTATCGATATTGTAGTAAGGTGCTTTAATACCATAATGTGGCAGCAGAACTGCTGCGCGGGAGTGGGTAACAATTTGTAGATCAGGGCTAACAATCTCTTCGAAGCGTGGAATACTAGCACAAAGATCCGGATCTTGGTGGCTGACAAGAATGTAATTAATTCTTGCTGGATTAACTACTTGCGAAACCATTCTAGCTACACTAGAAAAGTGAGGTATAGAACCTGGTTCAATGAGTATTACATCCTCACCATCTTCAATAATATAGGGATTGCAATGAAGACCTGCCCATTCTTCAGCATAGCCTACCCAATGAATATTAGGTGCTATCTCAACTGGCTGGAGTTGATGATCCATATAGCTTTTCCTCCTTTTTACGACTGACTAGCACACAAAATACAAAATGTGTATTAACATCCCCAATCCCTAACCTCTAAATAAATTAAAGAAGTAAAATGTAAATTTGTTCTAAACCTCTTGGCCATAATGTTTTATTAGGAGGTAAGGAGTAGGGAGTGAGCTAGAAAAATAAGTATCGTTATCTCTAATACCCAGAAAATGTGGGGACAAACATCTTAGAACTCTATACTTTGTGGGATTTATGATAAGCATGTTCTAATTGGAGATTTTTTACTGATTAGATGTGCTTGGAGTACTAATCTAAATGATGGATAATTAGAAGTAACCTGATAATGTGGTATCTTAATTAATTTGTATTAAAGCTAATTGCCAATAATCTGGTCTAAGGCGCGTTAACTAAGTATATTTCCAAAAAATGGCTGGTTATTAAGTACTTGACAGAAGGATGTAGGGTTGTTACGATATTTACAGATAAGTTAATCTTTTCATCAACTGCATATGTTCGTATATGCCTGGTAATATGGACCGGGTGTTTCTACCGAGGAGCCGTAAACTCCTTGACTACGGATGAAAGTGTGCCTAGGGTTCCACCTGGGGAAGGTTTTTTTATTACCTTTTTTAGGGTTTGGTCCAAGCGGCACAGGCACTTTTATGTGCTACACCTTGGGGATAAAAGCCCGGACGGTCAGGTTTCGCCGTACCTGACCGCCCGGGTATCTTTTTTTAGGAGGAATATATTACAAATGAAAAACAAAATACCTAATGTAAAGTACGCTTATATTGGTGGTTCGGGGACTTGGGCAGGGAACTTCCCTTATGACATTAACATGGAAGGTGCTGAGCTTTTAGAGGACAACCTTGTCTTTGATACTCCTTATGGTAAAACAGTGCCATTTAAACTAATTAAACTTCATAAAGACATTACTGCTGATCATGAAGATAGACTTGTTTTAACTGTTGATTTCCATGGTTGGCATTCACCAGATGAACCATCTGGTGGTCCAGAACAGATTTTCTGGACCTTTATGGAAGCGGGTGTAAAAAATATTGTTGTTGAAGGAAGTGGCGGAGGAGTTAATCAATTGCTTGATCCCGGAGATATAATAATTCCCACAGATTTCATTGATTTCAAAAAGGTTCCTACAACGCCATTGGTAGCCAACAAGATTGTAAGAATGCTAAATCCAACTTGCCCAGGTTTACGTAAAGAAATTGAGAAGGCTGCTTACAAAGAAGGATTTACTAGAGTTTTTAACCGTGGTGTTTATGGCTGTTCACAAGGTCCTCGCTTTGAAAGTGCATCCGAGATACGTATGATGCAAAATGCTCTTGTCGATATTGCAGGTATAACTTTAGTTCCTGAGATCTATTATGCACGTTTAATTGGTGCTTGCCTCGGTAGTTTATACATTATTTCTAATTACGCAGAGGGCCTGATTAGTGATTGGCGTGGAGAAAGTATCTTTGATATTTATAAGGATTGTGCCCCCAAAATAGGCAGAATAATGCTTAGCTCTTTGGCCAACGTCGGTAAAGTTGATTGCCATTGTGCTGAGTATGTGACTGAAGTAGATAATAAAGTAAAAGCAAAATGGGAGAAATAAGGAGGTAACTAAGAATGTTTAACAAAAAATTGCTTTTAATTTTGCTGGTAGTTAGTCTTGTTGCTGTCGGTGCTCTAGCTCAGCTTAAAGTGGGTGTCGTTTTTGCAACTGGTGGACTAGGTGATAGATCCTTTAACGACTCAGGTTTTGAAGGCGTTAAGAAAGCTGAGAAAGAACTAGGTATCGCTTTTGATTATGTAGAGCCTCAATCTGTTGCAGAATTTGAGAGTCATCAAAGAGCTTTTGCTCAAAGCGGTAAATATGATCTAATCATCTGTTTTGGCTTTGACCAAGCTGATGCAATGAAGAAAGTGTCCGCTGAGTATCCTAAGCAGAAATTTGTTATTATCGATAGTAATGAAGTTACAGCAGACAACGTTGCTGCTATTAGCTTTAAGAACCATGAAAAGACCTTCTTAGTCGGTGCTTTGGCTTCTATGCTCACCGTAGATACCAAAGATTTCAAACAGATGAATTCCCCAGCCAAAATTGGCGTTGTTGGTGGTATGGACATTCCTCTCATTAATTCTTTAGTAGCTGGTTATGCTGCTGGTGCTAAATATATTAATCCTAAGGCTGATGTTTACATTGCCTATGTCGGTGCTTGGAATGACCCTGCCAAAGCTAAAGAATTAGCACTTAACATGTACAATCGTGGTGCTGATATTGTTTATCAAGCAGCTGGCGGTTCTGGACTTGGTGTATTTAAGGCTGCTAAGCAAGTTAACAAATATGCTATTGGTACCGATACTAACCAAAACTATATCGAGCCTAATAACATCCTCTTTTCTGCTGTAAGAAGAATGGACAACGTTATTTTTGATCAGATTGAAGCAGCTGTTAAAGGTCAATGGAAGGGTGGCATTTACAATCTAGGCCTCAAAGAGAAAGCTGTTGACTTCACAGTTGAACAAAGCAATTTGAAAATTTCTAAGGCTATGATCGACAAGGTAGAAGCTCTAAGAGCTAAGATTATTGCTGGTGAGATTGTAGTACCAGAAAAACTTGAAGATGTTGATGCCTTCTTAAAGACTGTTAAGAGATAATTAAAGAGGGCGGCTTGGCCGCCCTCTTTTTGGTGGGAGGTGGTATCAGTGGAAGCTCTGAGAATGAAAGGTATTATTAAGGATTTTGGTTCAACCAGAGCATTAGATCAAGCTGATCTTGTAGTAAAAAAAGGCGAAATACATTCTTTATTAGGCGAAAACGGCGCGGGCAAAACTACCTTAATGAAGATTCTTTATGGCATGTACGAACCAAACCAAGGTGAGATATTTATAAATGGTAATAAAGTAGTTATAAATTCACCTAAGGAAGCTATGAACCTTGGTATTAACATGGTCTTCCAACACTTTATGTTGATCCCCAATCTCAGTGTCACAGAAAACATTATCCTTGGCCAAGAAGAAACTAAATTAGGCGTACTTTCTTATAAAGAGGCCAGAAAGAAAGTAATGCAACTTAGCGAACAGCTAGGTTTAAAAGTCCGACCTGATATGCGGGTTGCAGACATACCTGTCGGTGAAAAACAAAGAGTAGAGATCTTAAAGGCCCTATACAGAGGAGCAGATTTGTTAATCCTTGATGAGCCAACTGCAGTTTTAACACCTCAGGAAGTCAAGGAATTATTTAAGGTACTTAAAGCGTTAAAAGAAAATGGTAAAACGATTATTATCATTACACATAAGCTTAAAGAAACAATGGCTGTAGCTGATAATGTCACTGTCTTAAGAAATGGTAAAACCCAAGGTATAATTGCCGCCTCCGAAGCAACACCTGAGATTCTTGCTCAAATGATGGTTGGTCGCAGTGTCATCTTAGAAGCAGTTAAAGAAGATGTTAATAAGGGCCGGGTGCTTTTAGAGACTAAAGATCTAACCCTTGGTAAGAAGCTTAAAAAGATTAACCTTCAGGTCCAACAAGGCCAAATCTTAGGGATTGCAGGTGTAGAAGGTAACGGTCAGACTGAGTTACTGGAGACACTTTTAGGTTTGGAAACAGCAACTAGTGGGAGTATTTATCTTAATAATACTGATGTAACCCAAAAGGCGGTCAAAGAGAGATTAAAAATTGGTTTAGGATTTATCGCGGAAGATAGAAACGACCGTGGCTTGGTGAATGGTTTTTCCATTTGGCAAAATAGTGTTTTAGGATACCAAGATCGTTATCAGAAAAATGGTATCTTAAATATGCAAAAGATCTATGTTGCTAGCCGTCAGATAGTTAGTAACTACCAGGTTAAAGTAGAAAATATTTTCTCGAAAACTTCTTCACTCTCTGGAGGCAATGCTCAAAAGCTTCTGGTTGGCCGTGTTTTTTATCATGATCCGGAAGTGTTGATTATAGCACATCCAACTCGTGGTGTTGATGTAGGCGCAATTGAGTATCTGCATAATGAGATTTTACAGTTAAGGAAAAAAGGTAAAGCTATTTTATTGGTATCAGCTGACTTAGACGAGGTCAGACAATTAAGCGACCGCATCGCTGTTTTATACGAAGGGAAAATTGTTATGGAAGGGAATACCAGTGACTTTACTGAGGAAGCACTAGGTATTTATATGGCAGGTGGAGATCTGGTAAATCGCGAGGTGGTGTTATCATGAAACTTTGGCAAAAGGTAGGTAGCTTAGTACTTAGATTATTTCTCGCTCTTTTTACTGCTGGTCTTGTTCTTTACTTTAGTGGTTATTCCCCGCTTACTGCCTACAAAGCTATGATCTGGGGTGCTATTAGCAACTGGGATGGGATAGCGTTAAGTTTAGTTCAAGCTACACCACTAATATTTACTGGCCTAGCAGTGGCTTTTGCGAATAATTGTGGCGTTTTTAACATTGGCGCTGAAGGTCAGCTCTACTTGGGTGCTATGGCGGCAGCGGTAATTGGCGCTTTTATTCCACCATTACCTCATTTCTTCCATTTATTCTTAGCTTTACTCGGAGGGGCTATCTTTGGAGGTTTGTGGGCTTCCATCGCTGCGTGGTTAAAGGTAAAAGCTGAAGCTAACGAAGTCATTATTACAATTATGTTAAACAGTATCGGTATCTTACTGTGTAGTTATCTCGCCAACTATGTTTTTAAAGCACCAGGCCCAGTAGCTCAGACACCAGAAGTGCATGCTAGTGCGGCCTTAAACAGAATAGGCACAGGTACTCAACTATCTACAGCACTTTTAGTTGGTTTAGGTTTAATAATTATAATTTGGGTAGTTCTCTATAGAACAAAACTTGGTTATGAAGTCAGAATTGTGGGTGCTAATCCCAGAGCGGCAGCAACTGCAGGAATAAATGTAGCAGGTATGACCTTTGTAGCTCTATTCATTTCTGGAGCCTTAGCTGGCTTAGGAGGTGCTGGACAGGTTTTAGGCCTTCACTCCAGATTTATTGATGGCTTTTCACCTGGATATGGCTTTGATGGTATTGCCGTAGCGATTTTGGGTGGTAATAGTCCAATTGGTGTTTTATTTGCTGCTTTATTATTTGGTCTACTTCGAGCCGGGGGTATGGTCCTTGATCGAACGACTAAGATCCCGGTAGACTTTGTCTTGATTATTCAAGCTGCTATTATCCTATTTATAGCAGCGCCAAATATTTTAAAGTTTCTTAAAGGAGGCCTAAAAAGTGCTAGAACAAATACTAAACAGTGAAGCCTTTTTCTTAACGATGGCTCTTTTAGCTAGCACTCTACGCATGGCAACTCCTTTAGGGTTAGCAGCTATGGGAGCTGTTTACAGCGAAAGAGCAGGTGTAGTTAACCTAGGCTTGGAAGGCTTAATGCTAGTGGGTGCGTTCTTTGGTGTTCTTGGTTCTTACCTCACAGGCAATGCTTGGTTAGGTGTTTTACTAGCTGTAATTAGTGGCGGTGTATTAGCTTTTCTACTAGCCTTAGTTACTTTACGTTATAAGGCCAACCACGTGGTGGCTGGGGTTGCACTTAATTTACTCTCCCTAGGCTTAACATCAGTGTTATTAGTCGCTATCTGGGGCAATAGAGGGAAATCAGCTGATGTGGAAGGTATTTATCCAGTGAACATTCCCTTTTTAAGTGATATTCCTGTTTTAGGTGAAATCTTTTTTCGCCAATCGCCCTTTTTCTATCTCTTAATTATTTTAATGGTAATTAGTTGGTTCTTATTTTATAGAACTAAGTGGGGTTTAAGATTAAGAGCCATAGGAGAAAACCCCGCAGCCGTAGACAGTTTGGGAATACCTGTAAATACCTATAAATATATTGCTGTTATCGCAGGGGGCATGCTAGCCGCTTTAGGCGGAGCGTATCTCTCCTTAGGCGAACTTAGCCTTTTCGGACGTAATATGGTGAGCGGACGCGGCTATATTGCGCTAGCAGCCAATATATTAGGCAACTGGAACCCTGTGGGTGTAGTACTCTCTTCTTTACTCTTTGGCTTTGCTAATGCAGTAGAGATGAATTTACAACTCTATGGGTGGCCAACTCAGTTTGTCCAGATGATTCCTTATGTTGTAACTATATTTGTCTTAGGTGGTTTAGTACGTAAAGTTGAAGCACCTAAGGCTTTAGGTGAACATTTTGATCGAGGTGACACCCATGTCTAATTATGATCAATTAAAAGAATTAGTTAAACTAGCTGGCGAAGCTTCTTTGCCCGCTTTCCCTGATCTAGTTAAAAAGATGGCTGAACAGAATAAACTTTTACAAGCAATCGACGAACATTATCAGTGTTTGGATCAAGGCGTTAATATCCGACCTACTTTTGGTAATGAAATGCAGATCCTTTATCTAAGAGATCGACAAACTTTTATGTTCACTCTATTTCCCGAGCTCTTACCCCTTGCTTACCAGGTGGGGAAGGTTATTGGTGCTGCTTATATTGCACCGAGAATAACAGGCAATACACTAGAAGAACTCTTAAAAAGCAATGTACGGATAGCACCTGAACATAAATATGGCCGGCAGGAGATAGTTTGGGTTAAGGAGAACGAAGCTGTTTACAGAACCTATGAATGTGCCGATTGCTATGGTTTACCTAACATAGGGCTCAAACTTTGTATTTATGAATCGGGAACAGCTGCTGGTGCTTTTGAAGTTAAACTGGGTAAAAGGGTAGAAGTAGAAGAAGAAAAATGTTGTGCCAATGGCGATCCTTATTGTGAGTTTCATATCCGGGTTTTCGATGAACCCAGTATCTTAGGGAGCGATACTAAATGAACTGCACAGTTAGCTTACACACTCATTTAGAGGGTAGTATTAGGCCAGCTACTTTTTACGAGTTGATGGGTGAGGATGCTAAGGAGAAGCTAACAGTTACAAAAAACTGCTCATCATTAAAAGAGTTTTTAGATAAGATAGCTTATGGTTATCCCCTTACCCAAAAACGAGCGAATATCACTAGAGTGGCTTATGAATGTGTAGAGACAGCAAGTAAGAATGATTGCCTCTACCTAGAGGTCCGCTTTGGCCCTACTCTGCATACAACAGGTGATATGCAACTACCAGATACGATAGAAGCTGTATTAGAGGGGTTGCAAAAAGGAGAAAAGGATTTTGGGACAGTTGCTCGGCTAATTATTTCTACACTACGCCATGCCACCCCAGAGAGTTCGATTGAATTAGCTAAATTAGCAGTACAATACAAAAACCAAGGCGTAGTGGGCTTTGATATTGCAGGTGATGAGGCAAACTTTCCTGCATATAATCACCATAAAGCCTTTGAAATTGCCAAATTAGGTGGCTTAGGTATCACTGTCCATGCAGGTGAAGCAGGTATTGCTGCTAATGTTGCCGAAGCAATTTTAGAATTAGGTGCCACCAGAATAGGCCATGGAATAAGAGTGGTAGATGACCCTAAGGTGGTTACCCTAGCGAAAGCGCGGGGTGTGGTTTTTGAAGTTTGTCCGACGAGTAATCTCCACACCGGCGCTGTGGATTCACTAGAAGAACATCCACTTAAAGAGATGGTGGAAGAAGGGCTCCTAGTAACTATCAATGATGATGATCCAGAGACTTCACAGATTTCTTTAAGGAACGAATATGAATTAGCTTTAGAACTACTTGAAAACAAATTATCCAGAAAACAGTTACTTGAGAATGCTCTAAGAGCGAGTTTTGTCGAGGAAAAGGTTAAAAATCACCTCTTAACGGTAATACGGTAAAACTTTGGATACGGTATTCATGCTAAAAAAAACACAATTAAAGCAGGACTTCTAAACTATAACTTGAATTGGAAGATATTAATCACAAGGGAGGTGACTGATCTTGGGAATTATTGTACAAAAGTTTGGTGGAACGTCAGTTGCTGATGCTCAAAGAGTGCGCAATGTAGCGGAGAGAATCCTCTACACACAGAGTAAAGGCCATCAGATGGTTATAGTTGTCTCAGCGCCAGCAGGTAAAACAGATGAACTCCTGGCTTTAGCCAAAGGAGTTGCTAAAAAGCCTACTGCTCGTGAAGTAGACATGTTACTAGCTACCGGAGAACAAATATCGATTGCTCTTTTGGCAATGGCTATTAATGATCTTGGTGGTAAAGCCATCTCCCTAACAGCAGCTCAAGTAGGTATTAAAACTGACAATAGTCACCGCAAAGCCAAGATCACGGAAGTTGCGTCGACACGTATTTTAACAGAATTAGCTAAAGGACAAGTGGTTATTGTTGCCGGATTTCAGGGTGTAAATAGCCAAAACGATATCACTACCTTAGGTCGTGGTGGTTCAGATACTACAGCAGTAGCTTTAGCAGCAGCACTGAAAGCAGATATGTGTGAAATTTATACTGATGTAGATGGTGTTTATACTGCTGATCCCCGCTTAGTTCCAGAGGCTAAAAAATTGAAAGAGATCTCTTATGAAGAGATGCTAGAGATGGCTAGCCTCGGGGCGAAAGTTCTGCATCTTAGAGCTGTAGAATTAGGTAAAAAGTATAATGTCCCTATTCATGTGCGGTCTAGTTTTAATGAGAATCCTGGTACAATAGTCAGAGGAGGAGAGCTAATGGAGCAAGGAAAGATTGTTGTTGGTGTAGCTCACGATACAAAAATATCAAAACTAACCATCTCCAAGGTGAAGGACACTCCGGGTGTTGCCGCTAAGATCTTTGCTCGCTTAGCTGAGGCCGGAGTTAATGTGGATATGATTGTTCAAGGCGCCAGTAAGGAAGGCCTTGCTGATATTTCTTTCACCGTTAACAAAGAAGATGCCGCTCTTGCTCATGATGTTGCTACAGGTATGATGCAAGAGCTATCAGCTCAAACGGTAGATAGAGATGATCATAAAGCCAAGGTTTCTATTATTGGTACTGGGATGATTACCAACCCGGGCGTAGCAGCTAAGATGTTTAATGCATTAGCTGAGAAGGGAATTAATATCGAGATGATTAGTACCTCTGATATTAATATTTCTACTGTCATTCCTGAACCCGATGTAGAAAAAGCTGTTGTGACTTTGCATAATGTCTTTGAACTAGACAAATGATTTCCAGGCCTCTGACTTAGTCATAGGCCTTTTTTTATTACAGATAACAAAAGATATTTTTTAGGATAGGTTAAAGCTCACTTATTATTAGGGTATAGTAATACTACGGTTAGTTAGGTAGCTATGCCCTATTTAAAGGAGGCTTTGTAAGTGGAAAAAACCATGAAAATAGAAGGTATGCGCTGCATGGGTTGTGCTAATGCTGTTAGTAAAGCACTAAGCGACGTAGAAGGTGTAGTTAAGGTCGAGGTTAGTGTAACTGAAGGAAAAGCTTTTGTTGCTTTTGATGACAAAAAAGTAACCTGGGATATTCTAAAAGACAAAGTAATTAAAGCTGGATATAAGGTAATTAGTTGAGGCAGGCTCTTGGGAGCCTGTTTTTTTTAGGGGCAAAAGGAATTGGTTTATAAAATCGTCTTGCCAACATAAGTATTATAGATTACAATATACCTAGTATTACTAAGTATAGGGGGTGATGGTTTGTCAGAACTTGAAAAACAGTTAAAAAAAGGGGTAATCAGCATTATTGTTCTTACTTTAATCAAGCAGAATGATTTATATGGCTATGACGTTTTAAAACAGATGGAAATCGAAAGTGATGGTTATTTTAAGCTTAAAGAAGGTACTGTCTATCCTGTACTTTATAGGCTTGAAGATGATGGTTATATAGAGAGCTATTGGCAAAAGCCAGAAACAGATCGTGGGGTTCCTCGTAAGTATTACCGCATCACTGATTCTGGCAAAAGGGCCTTAAAAAGTTATCAAGATGAATGGCGAGCTTTTATTGGAGCTACAAAGAAAATTCTTGGTTAGGGGTGAAACTCATGAAAGAAACCAGATTTACGAGATATGCAGAAGATGTTGTAAAAATGCTTAATATTAAACCAGCACTTAAAAGAAGGATTAAAGAAGATCTCCTCGCAACATTAGTTAGTAAGGCTGAAGAAACAGGTATAGATGATCCCTATAAGTTGATGGGTGATCCTCAGGTGGTTGCGGAGGAATGGCGAGAAAATTTGGGTATACCAATAAACATAGTACCTACTAGACTCGAATACCGTTCTAAATTGGAGATCTTTGGTATACCCTTTGTGCATATGGTTTGGGAGAAAAATAAGGTCGCCAAAGGTATTATTGCTATAGGTCCAATTGCCTTAGGAGTTATTGCTATAGGTGGTATTGGTATAGGTCTTATCTCTCTTGCAGCCTTAAGTATGGGAATAATATTTTCTTTAGGGTCAATCTCAGTTTCAGCATTATATGCCTTCGGAATTGTAAACTTCAGTCTGCAATTGGCAGCTGGTGTCATTGCGATAAGCAACAATTATGCCTGTGGGGTTATAGCAGTTGCTCACAAGGCTGCTATTGGTGTTATTGCTAAAGCACCTGTAGCAATTGGCGTTTTAGCTAAAGGCCATTTAGTTTTCTATGATGAAGAAGGGGCAGGAACTATTCTTTATAAGATGCCTCAGCAGCTAGAGTTCATCTTAGCTGAAGTTAAAAGATATTATCCTGAAGTAGTAGAGTTTGTACAAAAGGTTTTATCTATTATACCGATTGATTAAAAAAACTAACCCTCCTTAAATAAAAGTGGGGGTTAGTTTTTGGCTTTGGAAGCCAAATATTTAACTGGCATTAAGTTGTGTTTATATACGACAGCTTGATTGCGGCCAGCGGCTTTAGCTTTATATAAAGATTGATCCGCAGCTTTGATCATATATTCTGAAATTGCTTCTAAAGGGGCTTCCCATTCGTATGGCTTTATTGAGCTGGCACCAATACTGGCTGTAATATTAATTTGTTTGTTATTAATATCCATAGGTTTATAGGCGAGATCGTTAAGAATTTTATTAGCTAGTATTTGGGTGGTTTTCTGATAATAACCAGGTGCAATTATGGCGAATTCTTCGCCACCATAACGGCAGAGAAAGGAACTACAACCTATTGATTCTTGAATACTTTGTGCTACTTTAATTAAAACTTTATCACCAGCTAAGTGCCCGAGTGAATCGTTAATAGACTTGAAATGATCTAGATCTAAAATGAGAAGAGAAAGAGTTTGTTTAAAGTGTTGAGCACGAATAAGTTCTGTTGTTAAGTAATAAGTAAAAGAGCGACGATTGAGAATGCCGGTTAGAGAGTCTTCCATGGCTAGTCGCTCCAACATCTCGTTTTTTTCTTCTAACTCCAGAAGCATCTTTTCGTTGATTTTTCTTTGTGCTTCTAAGGCAATAACTTTTTCTGCTAATTCTGTATGGGCAAGGTTGAGAGCACGTTCTATTTTTTTACGGTTTTCTATCTCGACCTCTAACATTTTAACCTTGTTTATATATTCGTTTTCCATATGTTTTCTTTCCGTGATATCTTTAACATAAAGTACCAGAAAAGTATTATAATCACCTATAAGGCTTGTCCATTCCCAATCAGTTTCAAGAAAATTACCTTGGCGAGTTTTATTTCGGGCAAGAAAACGGCCATGGGATTCATTTAATTGTATACTAAGCCTAAGAATACTTTTATAGATCTCACCTTCGTCTTTAGTTGCTGCCAGATCGCATATTTCCATTGATATTAACTCTTGTTTTGAGTATTCGAATAAATTACATAAAGCTGTATTGGCAAAAAGTATTTTACCCGAGGGTTCAATAATCATAACAGGAGCTGGCAAGTCTCTGACTAATTTTTCTAGAGGTAGGTTATCGAGCATGCGCATCTCTCCTAGCTATACCTAGCATATAGATCGTAGGTACTATAAATTTATTTTAACTAAAAAAAGCATATAGAGCAATAAATATGGAAAAAGTAGCCAGTAGAATATGGTCATATTCGTTTAGAGCAAAGTGGTGTTAATGAATATTTGCCTAAACTTTTTTCTAGAAAGGCAATAATTTTTCTAAAATTCCTTGCCCTAGTAGGAGAAACTGCATATACTTATGAATTGAAGATAGAGGTGATATTACTTGGATAGCCTATATATACAGTTTACTAATGCCAAAGAACGAGAAGATTTTATCCGCCAACTTTTAGGTGGCGAAAAAGAGCCCCTGGCAGAAGAAGCTGTGAAGACTCTAGAAGTTAGATCATCTTGGTATGATCCAAAGACATATGATGATATTTTGCCTACAGTGACCTTACGTAATTTGTTTAAAAACAAAGGTGTTAGATTTATAAGACTATTAAATTCCCATGACGGCAAGGTGGGTAATTGGATCATGATTAGCCTTGATGCCGAAGCAAGAGCTCTAAAAAAGAAACTCTACCAGACCTATAAAGGTGCTATCTCTACTAACAATGAGATTAATGAAAAATGTTTAGTAGAACAACTAGAGATAGCTCTTGAGAGTAGTGATCTTTTAGAAGCTGATGAGTTAATTTATGCATTATGTCATTCCAACCCTTGGTTTTTTAAGACAAATGATCACTATAAAATGGGTATAAAGTTAGCTGAGTCTTTTTTTGATAAAGGTGATCTATCAAAATCTACGGGGTGGTACCAGTTTCTTTTGGAAGAAAATCCTTCTGATCCTCAGATCTATTTAGGTCTTGGCTCTGTATATATGGCAACAGGTGATATTGAAAATTCCCTCACCTATTTTTTGCATGGCCTTTACTATAACCCTGGTCATGTCTATCTTTGTTACAATTCTTGTATATTGCTACAAAGTATTGGCGAGATAGAAGCTGCTGTGGAAGAAGTAGAAAAGGCTTTGGAAAAAAACCCAGATAATCCTCTTCTCAATAAATTAGCAGGTGATTTAGCTCTCTATAATATTGATAGACTAGAAGATGCTTTAGAATATTACAAAAATGCTCTTTTCGCTTTAACATCAGACGAACCTCAGGAATTATTAGTTCAATTATTGAATAATTATGGTATGGCCTTAGCAGAAAATGGCGAAATAGATGTAGCTGAGAAAGTGTTAAACGAGTCATATCGATTAAATAGTGACAGAGAGGACACTCTACTAAATCTAGCTGCGTTTTATGGATTTTACGCCGAGAAACCCGATCGCTCCATTAATTACTCAACCAAGGTATTAGAATTGAATCCAGAATCAGGCAAAGCACATCATAATTTAGGACTAGCTTATTTAGCTAAAGATGATTGGCCTAGAGCAAGATGGCATCTTTACAAAGCGAAAAAGCTACTTCCAGAAAGTTATGAACCTCTTAACAAGGCACTTAGAGAACTTAAGGCGAAAAAACCTTAAAGTCTATATAAGGTCCAGCAAAGAGAAGGGAGAGAATAAGTTTTTCGAGCTATAGTTCGAAAAGGCATATATGAAAAAAGAAGGATTATTTCAAAAACTTTTAAATCTAGCTACATCGAAGGTTGGATCTGAATCTAATACACCAATTATTAGAGAATTTAGTTTAAAAAAAGATCAAGAAGCTATTCTTGGTTGGCAAGAAGATCTTTTTACAGGTAACTTCCCAGGGTTTAAAATGAATCCTTACTTTATGCGAGAACAAAAGCTTAGACTTAATGATGCCTATATACTCCCTGAACATGCTATCTATGTGCTAGAAATCAAACCTGGTTACCTCGCTGGATTTATCTGGTGCCATATATATGATACCAATGAATATGGAGCTTTTGGTTCGATTGAGGCAATTTATTTAATACCTGAGATGCGAGGAAAAGGATTTGGCCGCAAGCTTATGGAAAGAGGAGAGGAGTTCTTTATCAATCGAGGGATAAAGAATATCAAATTGTATGTTACCATCACCAACGAAGTTGCCGTAAATTTATACCAGAATTTAGGGTATGAAGTTAAACGATGGGAGATGCAAAAAGATATTTCCAATAACTTAAATGATTAGGAGGTATTCAATTGATTGTCGACTACTTTGACCCCAAAGAATTATTACGCCTGGAGCTAATTCAAGCGCAAGAAGAAGGTAAAGATACTTCTGGAATTGCAGCTAATGTGGCAGGAGAAGAGGCTCTTAAAGCTCTTGATACTCTTCAGCAAAGACAGGTAAAAGCTGACTTTGCTTACAAGGAGCCAGACCTTTTAGCAGAGATTCGCCAAAAGAGACCACAAACCCCAGCTTTAGGCAAGCTAGAATTAACAGATGAAAAGTTACAAGACAGGTTAGAAGGAGCTTGGTTGGGTAGAGCTGCAGGTTGCTGGTTAGGTAAACCTTGGGAAGCTTTTGGTATGCAAAAGGGTAGAAAAGGTATTAAAGCTTTGCTACAAGAAGCTGACCGTTACCCCATGAATTCCTATATTGATTTTGATTATTCAGATGAATTTATGGCCAAGCATGGTATAGACAAGTCTTTGAAAGATTATCACTATGCTAATTTCGATGGTATGCCTGAAGACGATGATCTAAACTATACTGTAATTGGTTTAGATATTGTAAAAACCTACGGTCACAAATTTACGTCTATTGATGTGGCAAATCGTTGGATGACACAGCTACCTGTTTTGCACACTTTTACTGCTGAAAGAGTTGCTTATCGCAATTTCCTTAATCTCATTTCACCACCAGAGTCTGGATTCTATAGAAATCCATACCGTGAGTGGATCGGAGCTCAAATCAGAGCAGACTTTTGGGGCTATGTAAATCCTGGAAACCCAGAACTAGCTGCTGAGTATGCTTATAGAGATGCTTGCATTTCTCACACTAAAAACGGTATCTATGGCGAGATGTTTGTGGCAGCTGCAATTGCCGCCGCTTTTGTCGTAGATTCTATCGAAGAGGTTATCGAAGCTGGCTTAGGTCAGATTCCTGCTAATTGCCGTTTGGCAGTTGCTATCCGTGACCTTTTAAATTTTGCCAAGCAAGAAACCGATTTCGAAAAAGGTTTAGACTTTATCTGGGAGAAATATGGCAATTATAATCCAGTACACACAATCAATAATGCTCTAATTGTGGTTGCTGGCTTAATTTATGGTCAGAAAGATTTCTCAAAAACCATTTCCATTGCGGTTATGGGCGGTTGGGATACTGACTGTAACGGCGCTACTGCTGGCTCAATTCTTGGGGCCTTGTTAGGTGGCAAAGCTCTACCTAAAAAGTGGACTGATCCTATTAACAATACGCTCTATACAGGTGTACAGGGCTATAGCAAAGTTAAGATATCGGATTTGGCCACAAAAACCTTAGAATTAATTAAAAGATAACCTAAAGGCCTTGGACTAGTTCCAAGGCCTTTTAACAAGTAACGAAATTACATAAGTAGCATATTATTTGCAGGCGGCAAAGGTTAATAATTTTAACCTTAGGGGTAACAGCTAAGCGTCTACGATATTAAAATACAGGTAGTACACGGGATAACTTAAGGAGCAGAGTTTTTCTAGAAGATAGAGAAGAAATTAATATACCAATAAAGAAATAAGTGGCTTTAGGTAGAGGGGGAAAATCATAAGATTCTAAGGGAATAAGGTTAGAGATGGTAGGAAGAATGGGTATGGAGTAAGCAGGTAGATTAAAGTACGGGGAGTGAAAGTCATGGGAACCGAGAGTAAAAACAAATTTCTCACCGCCAGCGAACTGGATATTTTCACAATACCAGGTTTTTCGGAGCGGATGACTGAGATAAAAACCCGCATAAGTCCCAAACTAGGCCTACTTGGCGAAGAAGTAGTTAATAATATCCAATCTAGTAAGGGCGTAGTTTTATTTCCCCATGTAGCTAAACATGCAAGAAGAGTTATCAATCCACCTGACGAGACCTGGGTAGCCTTAAGCCCATCGCCAAGAGGATATAAAATGCATGCCCACTTAGCAATTGGTGTTGGGTATTATGGTGCTTTTGTCAAATGTGTAGCAAAATCAGAATCTGCAGAGAAAGCGTTACTTGCACAGGCAGTGAACAAACTAAAAACCAATCGGAGCATCTGGATCATAAAAGGGGACAACCCTGTTGAAGCTGACTTAGAAAGTGTTTTAGAGGTAATAGACCATAAAAGTTATGGACTTGAGATCGGTGTTGTGATACCAGAGGTTCCGGGAGAAACATTAGCAGCTTGGCTAGACTGGACACTTAAAGAGTTAGAATCTCTTTGGCCTTTATAGAACTTTGTAAGGGAGAAGGTATAAGTATGCTTGAGATAGGAAATAAAGCTCCTAACTTTAATTTGGAGAGTACTAAAGGAGCAATCGATTTAGAGATTATAAAGGACAAAGTCCTCTTAATATTTTATCCTAGGGACAATACACCAGGTTGCACTAGACAGCTATGTGCTGCTCAAGATGTTTTAGCCCAATATGAGAATCTTGGAGTAACAGTAATAGCAATCAATTATGATTCGCTAGATAGTCATCAACGTTTTGCTGAGAAATATGGTTATAACTACCCCATCTGTAGAGATGAAGGCAAACAGGTAGCTAAGCTGTACGAAGCGGCTACTAGCGAAGGCAAAATAATACGCACCGTCTATATTATAGATGAGAATAAATTTATTCGTTATGCTAAACAAGGATTACCACCGACAGAAGAACTACTAGAAGAGATTATTGCTATGCAAAATTAATAGACGGAGGGAAAAAATGTATCAAGCATTATTAGCTAGTTTAGTGGCTGGATTAGCAACTGGGATTGGCGCACTACCAATAATATTTTTAAAAAAGATATCGCATAAATTACGTGATAACCTGTTAGCATTTTCAGCAGGAGTTATGGTTGCTGCTAGTACTTTCAATTTGATTAATCCCGCTATGGAAGTTGGTTCTGTTTGGGAAGTCGCTTTAGGTATTATGTTTGGTGTTGTAGTATTAAGCCTTTTAGAAAGATACACCCCTGATATGGATTACGAAAAGTTTTTTGGTAGCTCTGACCAATCGCAAGGGAAAAAGACCTTATTGTTGATTACTGCTATTGTCCTTCACAATATTCCCGAAGGTTTAGCTGTCGGTGTAGGTTTTGCATCTAATGCACCTGGTATGGGTTTAGCATTAGCAATTGCTATAGGTGTACAAAATGCTCCCGAGGGACTTCTGGTTGCAGCTCCTCTAATAGACTCGAAGATGTCATCTTGGCGTATTGTTGGCTTAGCAACCTTAACAGGGCTTGTGGAACCTATAGCTGCTCTACTAGGGATGGTGTTAGTAGGTTATGTGCAAGCTATTATCCCCTTTGCCTTAGCATTCGCTGCAGGAGCAATGTTATATGTTGTTTTTAAAGAGATTATTCCTGAGTCTCATGGTCATGGTTATGCAGATAGTGCTACTTTCTCCTTTGTTTCAGGCGTAGTTTTTATGTTAATAATAAACAGTATCTTTGTACGTTAATAAGAACCCACTAAGCAAGAAGGGCTTAGTGGGTTCTTATTTCGATTATAGGGAAACTACCCATAAGTTTATCAATGTTTTTTTATTATTACCTAGTTGACGAAACTTATTTTAGAGAGCAATACATAGATATCATTAGGGCTACTTTTTAATATGGCAAAAGGTTAGACCAGTCACAATTACAATTCCTTATCTTCGGCTAGAAAAAGGAAATAGGGCCCTTGATTGTTCTAAGGTTATATTGTTTTGGCTAGTTTTATTACTTTAGAGTTAGGGACATATTTAGCTGGTGTAGAACTAATTAGGAATAAATTATTGGGAGGTGCTGTAAAAATATATCAGCAATTTTAGCTCTTATTGTGGATTTTGGATAATCTGTCTAAGGTTCTTAACATCGAACCATTATGGAAAAACAGCTAGAAGAGGAAGGCAAAATCCTTTACCCGTAGAGCCCTGTGATTATTGACAAAGATTCTCAAATAGGGTATCCTTTATTGAGAAACAATCGCAATAACGAAGAGGGGCAATTAATATGACACTTAATCAACTGAATAGAGGGCAAACAGTTATTTTACTGGACTTACCTAGTGGCATTATTCGTTCTCAAGCTGTACGTCTGGGTTTAATGCCAGGCACAGAGGTCACTTGCGTGCAGAAAATGCCCAAAGGGCCAGTAATAATTAGGAAAAACCATCAACAGATAGCAGTGGGTGAAGCCTTAGCTGCCCAAATTACAGTTAAAGCTTTAGGGCAGGAGGTAGCAAGAGATGGCAAAAGAGCACAAAGATGGGCATAAGCATCTTGTTTTAGTTGGTAACCCTAATGTGGGCAAATCGGTGGTTTTTAACTATTTAACCGGTCTTTATGTAGATGTTTCTAATTTTCCTGGTACTACAGTAGATGTTTCCCAGGGCACTTATAACGACTATCTAGTAACTGATACGCCAGGAATATATGGTGTATCTTCGTTTAATGACGAAGAAAAAGTTGCCAAAGAGGTTATAATGAAGGCTGATCTCTTACTCAATGTTGTAGATGGTGTTCATTTAGAGCGAGATCTGTTTTTAACTCTGCAACTAGCTGATATGGGTATACCTATGTTAGTAGTTGTCAATATGATGGATGAGGTTAAAAGGCAAGGCATTCAACTTGATATAAAAAGACTTGAACAATATTTGGGAGTTCCAGTAATACCTATTGTTGCAGCTCAAAGAATTGGTCTAGAAGACATGACTAAAAAATTAGCCACAGCCAAAAAGGGAATAAAAAGTACTGAGATTAGTGGTCTGCTAGAAAAGTATAAAGATATTGCTAAAGGAGAGACCGAAGTACTTTTAGCTTTAGAAGGTGAAAATAAACTACCTGGAGTCCCAGAAAAACGAGAAGAGATCTATTTTGCTAGGCGCAAACGAGTTGATAATCTTTGTAAAGAAGTTGTCCACTATAAAGATAATAAACATCAGCTATCCACTCGAATAGGTGATCTTCTTTTAAAACCAGCTGTTGGTATACCCGCACTATTAATAATGTTATATTTAGCTTATCGCTTGATAGGTGTTTTCGCAGCTGGGACAGTGGTAGATTATCTTGAAGGGGTAATGAATACCTATTACGAGCCCTGGGTGAGAGGTTTGGTAGGGCAAACAATTGCGCCAGACACTGCCTTAGGACAAATTCTTATTGGCGATTTTGGCGTTCTTACCATGACCATAACTTATATCTTAGCTCTATTGCTTCCCCTTGTCATATCCTTTTATCTATTCCTTTCTATCTTAGAGGATTCAGGCTACCTACCAAGAGTAGCAGCCCTTTTAGATCGAGTTTTTAATGTCATAGGGTTAAATGGTAGAGCAGTTATTCCGATGATCTTGGGTTTTGGTTGTGTAACAATGGCTTCTATTAGTACGCGGATTCTTGGTTCAGATAGAGAGAGGCTAATTGCTATTGTTTTATTAAGTTTAACTATCCCTTGTTCAGCTCAGATGGGTGTAATTACGGCTATGTTATCAGCAGTAGGTTTTGGTTATTTTCTAGCCTATGTCTTTATTATGTTAACTATTTTTATGTTAGCTGGAACACTTCTAAATAAGCTATTACCAGGAAAACCGACAGATCTTTTAATTGATATTCCGCCCATGCGTTTGCCACTTTTAAAAAATGTAGTGCAAAAGACATTTAACAAATCGTGGCATTTTCTAGCGGAGGCAGGTCCGCTCTTTGTCATAGGTTCATTATTAATTAGTGTTATGAAGCTTACGGGCGCTATAGAGATCTTACAATCGGTAACAGCCCCTTTAGTAGTTAGTTGGATGAAACTGCCTATAGAGGCCACTACAGCGTTTATGATGGCCTTAATAAGAAGAGATTTTGGTGCTGCAGCCTTTTTCCAAATGGCATTATCTAAACAACAGATTTTAGTAGCGATGACTACCCTAACTTTATTTGTCCCTTGTATCTCTAGTATGGTAGTTATTTTTAAAGAAAGAGGATCAAAACAAGGGTTTTTAGTTATTGCTAGTTGTTTAACGGTGGCCTTTTTAGTGGGAGGATTAATCGCACAAGTTATTATTTAAGTAGTTGTTTACTAAGCAAAAAACTCTACTAAATGCCTAAGAAGGTATCTTTGCATAAAAGTATGGTCAGGGATTAAAAACTAATGATGCGAGGAGTCGCTTATGAAAGAAATAAAATGCAATACTTGTGGTTTTACCATCAGACTAGAGAACCTTTTGAGCAAAAGGTGTCCTCGCTGTGGTAGCCAGATTGCTGATGAGTGTTTTGCTTGTTCTGGTAATTGCTTAACTTGTCACACTAATATAAAGTCGAAAACAACAAAAGAACAGTTAACTAAACAAAAAGCCCTGTAGATTAAGCTCTACAGGGTTTTATTTCTTAAAAAAGGTAACTACCGTCAGACTGATTGCACAGATTGAACCTCGGGAATCTCTTTTTTAAGAATACGCTCAATACCATTTTTGAGAGTAATGGTGGACATAGGGCAACCAGAGCAAGCACCAGTGAGGCGTACTTTAACTATGCCATCGTCGGTTACATCTACAAGAACAACATCGCCACCATCAGCTTGCAAGCTGGGACGAATTTTATCCAAAACAGCTGCTACTTTTTCTTTCATTAAGAAGAAACCTCCTCGGGATATGTTCCCTGATATGAACGTCCCAGAGAGGGGCGAGAACCGCTCAGGTACGGATTCTGGTTTTATTCTAAGTAGTTTGCTCGGATTTGTCAAGATAAGGAGGACAGCTTTTCTGTGTAACTATTTTAGCGGTATTGTGAGAAAGAGGAATAATTTAATTATTAGAGAAATTAAAAGCTAAGAGAAGCTGGAGAAAAGTCTAAGTTTCCTATAGAATAAAAAGGTGGTTGAATATTATGGCTGATAATTTAGTATCGATGCCTGTTCAAAACACAGTTTCTGTAGGCAACTTAGGCCTATCGGTACGTGCTGTTAATGCTTTGAAACAAGCTGGTATTGATACTTACGATAAATTACAGGAACTTAGTTGGGAAGAACTCTTACTTATTCCTAAACTGGGACAAGTTACCGCCGCTGAGATTTACCGTTTCATCACATCTTATAAAAAAGGTTTGACATTTTCTAATCAAGACCAAATAAAAGTGCGAACCGAGGATAGAGATATAAATATTAAAGTTCTGAATTTTGGACCAAGAGCTATACAAGGCCTAAAGAAAGCCAACATTTTGACGTTCGGAGACTTAGAAGCTTTCGGGGTTGAAAATTTACTGAAAATAAAGGGTGTCGGTAAAAGCACGGTTCAGCATATTATTCGCTCCTTAAGTATGTATTATGCGGAAAAAGACCAAATACAAGATCTAGCAATTGAGAATCTCGAATTGGGTAACCGAGCACTTAACGCTTTAAGACGTAATAATATTCTTTACGTTAGCCAATTAAAAGATATGACTATAGAAGAGATTAGTGATCTCCGAGGTGTTGGACAATGTTCTTTAGATAAAATAGTTACCCAAATAAAAGAGGTTGCTAATTTAGAAATTATAAGTTGTCTTACTCGGCCTAAAGTCAACCGAACTCAGCAACTAGGGGAGAAACGAGTATTAATAGATTCTTTAGATCTTACAACACGTGCATTAAATGCTTTAAAAGAAAGTGGCTTTATGTACATAGATGAAATCATTGACCTTAAAAGGCAGGACTTTTATGCCTTGAAAAATATTGGCGAACGTACTGTTTATGATATTGAAGAGGAGTTAAAGAGATTTCAAAGCTATAATTCGCAGTCCGAAGATATTGAAGTTGGATCTTTAGAAGATTATTTAGCTATTTTGCAAAAACCACTGTCTCGAAGACAAAAAGATGTTCTTAACCGCCGGTTAGGCTTTTATTCTGTTCATACAGAAACCCTTGAGAACATTGCAAAAGATTATAATCTTTCTCGTGAACGGGTAAGACAGATAGAAAAAGCTGCTAAGAAAAAGATGTATTCGCCAACTAATCGATTAGCAGCTAAACCTTTATTAAATATTGTAGAGGATATCTTAAAAGCCAATGGAGGCGTGTTGTGTATTGGTGAACTAAGTTCCCTCTTATTAGCGAAAGTGCCTGCAGGTAATTTAAATGCTGCTAACGTGGTTCCAGTTATAATAGCATTATCTGAAGCTTATGAGGTAAACGAAGGGCTTTGGGCTTTATCTAATATTGACCGGGAATTAGTAATTATGATCCAATCAACTGCTAGAGATATTTTATACCAAAGAAGGCACGCAATTTACGATAAAGTGTTACAAGAATTGGTCATAGATGCTTTAGTGAGAAAAAACATAAATGCTCCTAGTAACCTAATTGCAGCCTGCCTCAAATACAGCAAATCGATTAATCTCAATAAAAATGGTTATTATTCATTGGCTGAGTGGGATTTTTATATGCCAAAAAATAGAACCGATTATGTACAGGATGTACTAAAGAGTTTAGGGCGTCCTGCCCATTATAAAGAAATAACGCAAATTATTAATGCTATGCTACCTAAAGAAGCACAATACTCAGCTAAATCAATTCAAGTTGTTTTAGGCTCGTCCCCTCTGTTTATACGTGTCGGTACTGGTACTTATGCTTTAGTTGAGGGATAGCAACCAAAAAAAGATTAAAGGCCCGACTATCATAGTATGGCTTATTAATTTGTTTCACTGAAAAAAAGGTAATAAGGTATTTTTGGAGAAAAAATTAGTTGAGGTGGTGGATTTTGATTAGAATAATTTTGGTATTATTAGTATTACTAAGCAGTTTAGCTAGTGCTACATTTGAGACTACAGGCTTTGATAATTGGTTTTTGCAACAAAAAGATTGGGTTAGAACATCGGAAACTATAGCTTGGCCAAGACTTGGGTGGGCTGAGGCTAAACTAGGAAACGAGACTTGGACGGATTATGAGTTATCGTTAAAAATTAAACCTGAAGAGTATGGTGAAGATGGTGCAGTAAGAATCTACTTCCGAACATCTGCTCCTTTTTTAACATATGGCCTCCACATCCAAGAGGATAAAATCTCTCTTAATCGCTTTGATGGCAACTTAGGGAATTGGCGGGAATTAGGGATGGCTGATGTTGGCATTAAAGCTGGTGAAGTAGCTAAGATAGGACTCAAAGTTGTAGAAAATGAATTTACTGTTTTCCTAAATGATAAGATGATAATTGAAGCTAGCAGTATTAAATATAAGAGTGGTGGCATCAGCCTGTGGGCAGAGAATACTAAGTTTACAGCTAGTGAATTTAGTATTAAAGGCACTGAAGATGAAACTAAGATTACAAAGACTTCAGGATACTACCCGAAGGGCGACCCACGTAGTGGCGGTGTCAACGATCTAATGCTAATCTATACAAACTATGGACTTAGTTGGTCTGGATTAGATGCACTTCCCTATGTAACGTACATGGGCAAGTTAGATGGAGCAGAGTTGCCAATATACGATTGGTTCTTTGATTCATTTCTATTCTTAGCTTTGGTTGGACCTAATGGAACTGCTTTCGATGCACCTTCAAGAGGAACTCCAGCTGCTAAAGATGAATGGCAATGGTTTATTGACTCCCTTTACGAAGAGAATAGACAGCTAGCAGGTTTCGAAAGAGCATATGAGATTGGCAAGAACAGCTTAGATCTTAAACAAAAAGGTAAAGTATATATTATGATACCCAATCCGATGGCAGAAATTAAAAACTTTGGTGATGTTGACGGGACTGGTTCCCTCAATTTCTCCTGGCAAGATGCCTCAAAAGCTACGGATCATCGTTTCCGAGCAGTAAAATGGTATATAGACCAAGTAACCGAGCGTTTTAAGGCTGCTGAATTTGAAAATATAGAACTGGTAGGTTTTTATTGGCTTGAAGAGATGATTCACTATGAGATACCTGGCGAAGCAGATTTAATTCGTAAAGTTTCAGACTATCTACATGAAAAAGATCTTAAATTATCTTGGATTCCTTGGTTTAACGCCTCTGGTCATAAAGATTGGGAGTCACTAGGCTTTGATCTGTGTATTCATCAGCCAAACTATATGTTTGGTGATGCGGCCATTAGTAGATTTTCTGATGTGACTCGTCAAGCACAAACTTATGGTCAAGGTATTGAGATAGAAGCAGATGGTCGGGTATTTAGCGACAGATCAAGACGGGAACGTTTTATTAACTATCTACGGGCTGGCGTAACTTATGGTTATAGAACTGAAGCAGTTCATGGTTATTACCAAGATGCTTTTGTCTTCTCGCAAGCTGCTTTAAGTTCCAGTCCTGATGCTAGAGAATTATACGATATGGTCTATGATTATGTTAAAGGTGACTTTGACGAACCACTGGGTGCAAAAACGCAATATAACTATTAAGTTAGTTAAAGAAAGAGGCTGTCTAAACAGCCTCTTTAATTATATCAATTACCTATACATATTTCCTGGGTAAACTGGGAGAAGCCAATGAACAAATGCTAGCTAGATTTTTTAGTAGGAATCTTTCTCGTTAAGTAAGCAGGTTTTATGCGCCTATAAGTTAAATATCTTAAGATAATAAGCTAATTATAAAGGCGGGAACAGTAATGTTTGTTCACACTCATGTTCATACAGACGGAAGTTTACAAGATGGTCTGAGTACTGTCCAAGATATAATCGCTAAAGCAGCTAGAGATGGCCAGCCAGCTGTAGCTATTACCGATCATGGCACTATGTTTAGAGAGACGCAAGCTCATAAGCTAGGTGCAAAATATGGCGTAAAAGTTATTAGTGGTTGTGAACTGTATCTTTCACGTGGCCAAAAAGGTGATAAAGTTCCGAGACCCTATCACTTGGTTGCCTTGGCCCAAAACGAAGTGGGTTACCAAAACTTAATTAAATTAGTGAGCTTAGGACAGAAGCAATTTTATTATCGTCCCCAAATTTACTGGGAAGATTTAGAAGAATACCATCAGGGGATTATCTTTCAATCGGCTTGTCTAGCAGGAGCCGAAGCCCAGTGGATATTAAGTGGTTATAGAGATAAAGCCAGAGAAGAAGCTTTAAAAAGAGCTGAGTTATTTGGCAAAGAAAATTACTACATTGAACTTCAAGATCATGGTATAGCTGAACAGAAGATAGTAAATCGCGAATTAATAGAGATTAGTAAAGCTACAGGTATCCCTGTAGTGGCTACTAATGATTCTCATTATACAGAGAGAAATCAAGCAGAATTACATCGAGTACTCCTTTGTTTGCAATGGGGAATTACACTCGACGAATACACTACTAGAGCTGAGGAAGTCTTTTCTGACGAACACTATTTCAAAACAGCAGCTGAAATGCAGGAACTATTTCGAGAAGTTCCTCAAGCTATTACAAATAGTTTAGAGATAGCTGAAAAATGTAATTTTAAGATGAGTTTTGGAGAACTACATTTACCTCAGTTTCCAGTACCAGCTGGTATTAGTTTACATGCTTATTTCCTAGAGCAGGTAAAAGAAGGGTTAATTAGGAGATTTGGAGCCAACCCACCTCAGGAAGTTAATGAACGTACAAAGTTTGAAGTAGAAGTTATTGAGCAGATGGGTTATGAAGCTTATTTTTTAATCGTGAGCGATTTTATTAGCTGGGCCAAAAATAATGGCATTCCTGTCGGTCCAGGGAGAGGTTCTGCTGCAGGATCTATCGTAGCTTATCTTTTAGGTATAACTGAGATTGATCCTTTAAAGTACGATCTCTTGTTCGAACGTTTCCTTAATCCAGATAGAATTGGTATGCCTGATATTGATGTAGATATCTGTCAACGGAGAAGACAGGAAGTAATCAACTATGTTAAAGATAAATATGGTGAAGACCATGTAGGTCAAATAGTCACTTTTGGTACTTTTGGAGCTAGAGGTGTTGTACGGGATATCGTTCGGGTTTTGGGATTACCCTATAGTCTTGGTGACCGCATTGCTAAGTCGATTCCTAATGGGTTAGGTATGACTATTGATAAAGCTTTAGAAGGCGAATTAGGTGAGTTATGTAAAAACGATGAGCAAATAGCCCGAGTTGTCGAGTATGCTAAAGGATTAGAAGGTCATGCCCGACATGCATCACTACATGCTGCAGGTGTAGTGATAACACCTAAGCCAATTGATCAATATGTGCCGATCTACCGTGCCGCAGAAAGCACTTATGCTGTGCAAACAGATATGGAAGCAACCGAAGAGCGTGGGCTTTTGAAGATGGACTTTTTAGGGCTTAGAAATTTAACTATTATTGATGATACTATCCAAATGCTACCTATAAAGATTGATCTAACATCTTTGCCTCTAGATGATCCGGAGACCTATAAACTTTTACAAGATGGAGATACATTAGGCGTTTTTCAGTTAGAATCGGATGGTATGCGGAATTTATGTAGACGTTTAAAACCTACTGAGTTCGAAGATATCATTGCTCTTTTAGCCTTGTATAGACCAGGACCACTAGAAAGTGGCATGGTGGATGATTTTGTTGCTTGTAAGCATGGTCAGAAAGAAGCTAAATACCTCCATCAAACCTTAGAACCAATCCTTAAATCAACTTATGGGGTTTGGGTCTACCAAGAACAGCTTATGAGAGCGGCTATGGTCTTAGCTGGTTATACAAGAGGGGAAAGTGACGAACTGCGTAAAGCTGTGGCTAAGAAGAAGAAAGATCTAATGGATAAGCATCGAGAAAAATTTATTTCAGGAGCTAAAAATCTTGGTTTGATTAGTGAAGAAGAGGCCACAAAACTCTGGGACGACGTGTTCGTGGGGTTTGGTAGTTATTGTTTTAATAAGGCTCATAGTGCAGCTTATGCACTAATAGCATACGAAACAGCGTACTTGAAAGCTCATTTTCCAGTAGAGTTTATGACTGCACTTTTAAACAGTGTTATCGATAACTCCGACAAGACAGCTGCTTATCTAGAGCATATAAGACGAGAATTAAAGTTTAAGGTTTTACCTATGGATGTAAACCAAAGTTCAGCCTGGCATCGAACTATAAATGGTGCTATTCGTTTGGGGTTAGGGGTAGTTAAAGGAGTGGGTATGGGACTTGCTGAACAAATCAAAAAAAATGCCACTTATGTTGACATTTTAGACCTTTGCACCAAGAATAAAGAAAGTTTAGATAGTCGTTCCTTAGAAAACTTGATTAAAGCTGGAGCTTTAGATAGTTTTGGCCCTAGGGAATCTTTATTGGAAGTAATGAAAATTGCTTTAGAGCGAGCTAAAAAAGGTAATTCTCAACAATTATCTTTGTTCGGTGCGGAGGAAGTAGCCATAAAGTTACCTACCTTACCTAAACGAAGTGCCCAAGATTATTTAGATTGGGAAAAAGAGGCCCTTGGTTTCTACCTTTCAGGCCATCCTTTAGATGTTTATAGGGAAAGTATTAATCGTTATAGACATGATAGTTCTCAGGGCTTAGCAGAGATGCAAGATGGTTCAGAAGTTGTTTTAGGCGGCATTATTACTAAAGTAAATTTATATTCAGATCGTAAAGGGCAAACAATGGCTTTTGTTGATTTCGAAGATTTTCAGGGTACGGTAGCAATAACTGTTTTTAGCGAGATGTATAACAAACATCTACCCGAGGTTGGTCAAGCATACTTCATCAAAGGGCAGCTTCAATTTACTAGTTTTGGTGAAGAAGAAGAGATTAAAGTGGTAGCCAAACAAATGAAATTGATAGAACTAGAAAAATAGATATAGTTTATGTATCTGGAATATAACTTTCAGGAACTAGACCTAAGCGGAAAAGATCGCCAATCCATTTAGAATCTTTTGTATCGTCTTTGTTTCCTTTTACGGCTTTTACCCATTTGGGATTAGCAACAGTGACATGGATGCTGTCTTCTAAAAGGTTATAGACAGGTATCCAATATTTGCCGGTAGATTCCATACACACATCATAGCAATTATTATCGAGCAGCCATTGTTTAAACTGAAGGATAGAATTGTTAAAGGTAGAGAATCTCTTTTTAG
>ENA-UOOI01000453-UOOI01000453.1-fermentation-metagenome-genome-assembly--contig:-NODE-453-length-52561-cov-20.032339_pt1 | contig 52561 bp, 45 predicted proteins | sample MGYA00245779_ERZ724027 | MGnify/ENA primary metagenome ERZ724027 (study PRJEB28704, sample SAMN03018318) | fermentation metagenome | biome: anthropogenic terrestrial biome; feature: soil; material...
GAAAATCAAGGGCTGAGAGAGGGAGGTTTTGAACGACTTTGTTTTGAGGGAACATAGTAGGAAGACTGAAATTTTAAATATAAAAAATAAAGTGATATTGAATTAGGGATAAGGGTTAAGGGAAAACAGGCGATAATTGTTTTAGAAGATAGAGCTGAATAAGGGATTGAGTATATACGGTTATATTTTCCATCATATTTGTATAACATATAAAAAATAAAAACAAGGGAGCTTTATTATGGCTAAATTAACAGTAGAACAAACACAAAAAGTCGAAGAGTTAATAAAAAATTATAATGAGGAATCTGAAATATTAACAAAAGAATATGAAAAGGCTAAAGAGGAAATTGAAGATAAGATGTTTGAAGCTGACGTTAAGGAAGAAGAACACGATAAAAACTTAAGTGAACTTTTAGGTAAATATAAAAGTGGAATAAAGGAAAAAGTAAATGGAATTATTGATGAAATTTTAGAAATGGTTGGAGACGTTTTGTTTTTTACAAATGGTTATACCATTCACAATAATTTAGATATATACACTATTAAGGCAGAAGACCTATATTTGGAAATTATATGTGATGATGACGATAGTAATAAAATTATTGAATATACTCTTAAGTAAATATTAAAGAAATAGATTCGGAAAATTATTTAGTATGTTCTATGGTAGAAGCATGAGGTAATAGTTTTATACTTCATGTTTTTATTTTTTTATGGTTGAAGTCATAAACCTTTGATATTCAACACCTAATAAGGCTTACAACTTTCGGAATACATAAACCTATATATTAGAGCAAAAAACATTAGTTAAATTTTAAAATATCTAAGTAATAAAAATCTAAAATATTATTTCACATACCTATAGCTATTACAGAAAAACTTATTAAATTCTATAGAACAAATAATATGACATCTGGTTTTTCTGTGACTTTTAATTGTTAAAAGTGCAATGTTCTAACTCTACAGCAATATTTAAAATTGATGTTTAATTATTAATTGGCAATTATACTTATTAAAAATGTTTTAGTTAATAACATTCAAGGAACTCAGGTGAAGTGAGTAATATTACTCAAGGTTGTATTACATTTAGGCAAAATAAGAAATTTGTTGCATATTGGTAAAAATTGACATAAAATAGACTAAGTTATATAATGTAAATAGTGTTAATTATATATTAGCAAATAAAATACTATATATATCTAATGAGAAAAATGAACATACAACATATAGTAGTATAAAGTCATATATAGTTTTATTTTTATACGAAAAGAGGTGAATTAAAATCCAATGTGTAGTTTAAAGGATGATGTTAGCAAAGAAATTGAAAACTTAGGATTTACAGAACTTACTAAAGTTGAAATACAAGAATTTGAGGAACAGATGGCTCTGGATAAAGAGTTCAGAAGATTTATTTTGGAAGACCAGAAAGAAATTAATGGAATAAATTGTGATGTGGAAGGTCTAAAAGCAAGTGAAATTGAAACTGAGGAAAGCTACAGGGTTTTTAGAGAGGAGAGCAATGTAGCATATTAGAGATTGAGATAAAGTTATTATAGAACTAATTATTTTGGGGGTGATTAAGTGAATGTAATTAAACGTAATTATAAAGAGATTACAGTGGATATGTTGTTTGTTTTTGCAGGAGCGATAGCTGGTTACATCATTAAGGTATTGTTATAAATCAGGAAAGAGGTGGATAGGTGTATTATTTGATAACGGTCTATAATGATAAGGGTTTTACAGAGGTTCTTACTATGAAAAGTATAGATATACAATTAATTAATTTGTATCGACATTGCATTGATAGCTATAATAATAAAAATATGCTAATAAATGGTATGTTGCTGGAGTGGCAAGATAAGAAAAATGAATTGATTTTCGTAGAAATAGATGACTTGATAGGAAAGTTTAAGTTTTTGGAAGCAACCAATTTAGCTGATGATTATGAGGAGCTAAAGCAATATATTTTTCATAATTACAAGAAGGGAGAAAAAGTAAGTGTATAAAGATAAAATAAGACTTAGTAGAAAAATTTTATATGTAAATAAATAACACTCTGTCGGTTAGGCAGGGTGTTAATTTTTTAAAGAGGTTTAGAAAAAAACGATATTGGATAAGAGTTAATGAAGGATGTAGGAATTAGGCGATTTATTAAGATATTAAGGCTATAGCCAGTTATATTTTCCTTATAAAAATCTAAGATAAAGAGAAATAAAAAAACAGTAGTTCTATTCAATAGAACAGACTTTTAAAGGAGGAATATAGGCATGGGAAAAAATCGTGTGATTTCGTCTAAATTTGGGTCTCTTATTAAATACTTGAGGGAACAGAAAGGATATTCGCTTAAAGAAATGGAGGAGATGACAGGCGTTAGTGCAGGCTATGTTTCAAGAATTGAGACTGGAGAAAGAAAAGCACCATCTATTCCAATAGTACAGCTTTTGGCAGATGCATTGGATGTGGAGTTAACTGAGTTGCTGGATGTTTCAAGTGATAAAACTGATGAAGCAAAGAGTATATCTACACTATTGCTAACAAATGATTTTACTATAGATGGTAAAATAGCAGAAAAAAAGGCAAAAGAAATATTAGTATCAATAATCGAGAAGATAATAAATTCAAGCTGGGAGCAGGATACAAGATTTCAAGATGCTTTTAGCGTTATTGAATTGGTTGATGACTTCAAGAAAGAATTGGTATGATAAGAGATTAGTGGGAATATTTGAAAAAATATCTAAGGATGGCAAGGCTCAGGATGCAAGGAGAATTCTATATTAAATAGGATTCTCCTTATTAATATAATCTAAAGAGATTGAAAAGAGAGGATATTTATGAGTTTTAACAACAGTGACAAAGAATTCTATTATTCTTTATATCTTAAGTTTAACAAGGAAAAAATTGAAGAAATATTAAATATAGAAATTGGTAATGATATTGAGTTAGACAAAAATTTTAAAGGTAGGAAAATTGATTTCTATTCTGTATTGAAAGATAGTCGTGAATTATTTATGGAACTACAGCTAAGTCAAGGCAATAATATACATTTACAACAATTGATAAAGTTAATCAAACAGCAAGAATTAAATAACTATTTACTTGTTTGGGTAGCTACAGGATTTAAGGCAGATATGTTGTATGAAGTAGAGAAGGAAATAAACTTATCTTGCAAAAACATTTACTTCGTTGCTTTAAGTTTGAATGAAAAGCTAATTGATTACCTAAATATTTTAAATAACATATATGTAAATAAAGTAATAGGAAATCTAAAAATACTGAATGATGTAAAAAATCATTTTATAGTAAAGGAGATTTTTTACCGACTGCAGGATGAAAATAATATTAGGTGCAATGAAAGAAAAGAAGAAATTCTTGATTTAAGCAAGAAACAAGATGTGATGAAATATCTTTTGATTGAATTAAGACGACAGATTTCTTATTATCCTTCGATTCATAGAGATAAGAAGCTTGATGGATTTGTTATTGTCTTAGGAGCTGGGAAGGCAGATATAAATTATTATATCGGATTGAATAGGCGAAATCAGTTATATGTAGAAATTAAGTTTGGTGAAAAGCAGAAGGATATATTTAAAACTCTCTTGGAAAAGGAAGAAGAGATATGCGATGAACTTGATTACTTGGCTGAATTTGATGCTGAGAATAGAAAGATAGGAACATATCTATATTATAAAAATGATAAAAGAAAGATGCTAATAAAGCAAGTTGCGAGAATAGTAGACAAGTATATAAAATACTTTAGCCCATACTTATTTCCAAACAGTATAGAAGAAAACGCTTAAGACCTAAAGGTTATCTGTAAAAGGATAGCCTTTTATTTTGCTAAAGTTAACATGAAATAAAAGTAATTAAATAGTAAAAATAATACAATAATATGTTAGAATAATATGTAGGTAAATTTGAAAAATATAAGCTTTCAAGTTAAGATAGAAATATTTGATATATATAAGGAATTGTATATTTGATTTATAATAACATAGAGTATTAAAATTAAATAATATGATTTATTTATTAAAAGGATGTGAAAGTTATATATGCAAAAGGAGCTGGATTATACAGCAACTCTAACAAGTGATGCATTTTTATATTATGAATTAAAACAAATTGTTAAACTAAAAAAACAAGGGCTTTCAGATGCAGATATAAGAAAGAAAGTATTAGAAGAGAACATATTTCAATACAAATCCAAAAAAAGTGCAAGTAGGTTATTATCATCAGTAATGAAGAGAGTAAGAATTTTGGATGATTATTTAATTAATACAATTATTAATGAGCCAATGGAAGTTGGGAGAATAGTGAATCTATATACCATAATGAAAACAAATAAATTGTTTTTTGAATTTATGAATGAAGTTATAAGAGAAAAACTTCAATATAATTATGAAGTATTAGAGAGAAAAGATATTAATATTTTTTTTACTGCTAAAGCAGAGCAAAGTGAAATAGTAGCTCATTGGTCAGAAGTGACTAATAGAAAGCTAAAACAAGTAATACTAAAGATATTGACTGAGGTAGGGATGCTTGAAAATATTAAGACATGCAAATTGAGTAGATTGATAATTCCACCAGAGCTTAAAGAGCATTTAATTGGATTGGGTGATAAAATGTATATTCAAGCTATGGGAGAATATACAGAATAAGGAAGTGAAATAATTTGAACAAACTATATGATAGGTTACAAAAGATTATTGATAAGATTAAAACTGAAAAATTTATTCAAGGAAGAGGCTTAGGTAATGAAATCAGTTATTATATCTTTGATTATGACCCAAAGGAAGAGTTAGTTGTTAGGCAATATATTCAATACATAAAAAAAGAGTTAAACAAGGTAGATTCCAATAGAAAGGTCATAGAGTTTGATTTATATGAAATGTTTATTGGACTTTTAAAGGAAGAGGATATTTTTGAACAAATTATTTCTTTGGAAAAATCAGATGGTAAGGATTATGTGATTAATGCAGTAACTCCATTTATTACGCCAGAAATGTATTCTGAGAGGATAACTAAGGAATCGGAAGGGTATGATGTAATATTTCTAACTGGAATAGGGAAAGTATATCCTTTTATGCGTTCACATAATATATTGAATAGCTTACAGCAGTTTTTAAATAAAAAGCCAATGGTTGTTTTTTATCCAGGGCAGTATAGTGGTCAAGACCTTACATTGTTTGGAAAGTTTAAGGATGAAAATTATTATAGAGCATTTCCATTAATTATAGATTAGGGGTTTATAAGTTACATAAAGAAACAGATTATTTATGTACAGTATGAGAAATACAGGAGGGGTAAAATGATTATTAGGGATATGTTTGAAAGAAAGATTGAAAGAGAGATTAGTGGAGTTGTAAAGGTTGACCAGACAGATGAAAATAAGGTTTATCAAGAATTAGATGAATATGTAGTAACTAAAGAAATATCAAAACATTTATCCAAATTTTATGATAATTACAGTAAAAGTATAAATGGAACTACAGATAAGATTGGAGTGTGGATTTCAGGATTCTTTGGAAGTGGTAAGTCTCATTTACTCAAGATACTATCATATGTATTAGACAATGAAAAGATTAAAAATAAATATGCAATCGACTATTTTAACGACAAAGTAAAAGACCCTATGTTACTTGCTGAGATGCAAAGAGATGCAAAAGTTGATACAGAAACAATTCTTTTTAATATAGACTCTAAAAACCCAGTTAACAACAAAAGTAAAGAAGATGCTATTCTTAGGATATTTGTAAAAGTATTTAATGAACATAGAGGATTATGTGATGAAATTCCTGGTGTTGCATATATGGAGCAACAACTAATGAAAGATAGCGTGTATGAAGAGTTTAAACAAGAGTTTTATAAACTAAGGGGTAAAGAGTGGCTACATAGAAGAAATGCTTTCTTTTTAGACAAGGACTATGTAGCAAAGGCTATTTCAACTGTTCTTAACATATCTCTTGAGAGTGCTAATGAATTTGTAAGGAAAGGTGTTACGGAGTACGAAGTTAGCATAGAAAAGTTCGCAAAAGAAGTAAAAGAGTATATAGATAGCAAAGACAATGATTTTCATCTGATTTTCCTTGTAGATGAAATAGGCCAGTACATTGGTGATAATTCAACATTAATGTTTAACCTTCAAACAATAGCTGAGGATTTGGGTACATATTGCAACGGAAAAGTATGGATAATGGTAACATCCCAGGAAAGTATAGATTCATTATTTAATGTTAAAGGGAATGACTTTTCAAAAATACAAGGAAGATTTGACACAAGATTAAGCTTATCATCAATTTCTGTAGATGAAGTAATTAAAAAACGTATTCTTGATAAAAAGCAAGATGCAGTATATCTTTTAAAGGATTTGTATAGAGAAAAGAGTGCTATACTTAAGAATCTAATAAGCTTCGATAAAGCAAGAAAAGATTTACTTGGGTATTCTGATGAAAAGGAATTTGCTGAGGTATATCCTTTTGTACCTTATCAATTTAAGATTCTTCAAAATGTATTTGAACAGGTAAGAAAGCATGGAAGCTCTGGAAAGCATTTATCAGAAGGCGAAAGGTCAATGATTTCTGCTTATAAGGAATCAGTATTAAAATATGCTGATGAAGGAGAAGGAGTTTTAGTACCTTTTTATGCCTTTTATGATACCATAGAGGAATTCTTAAATCCAACAATATCAAGAGTTATAGATAGAGCTTCAGAAAATCCAGAATTAAAAGATAATCCAATGAATATTGAAGTTTTGAAGGTATTGTTTTTAATAAAATATCTAAGCAATGAAATACCAGGAAATTTAGAAAATATTGCAACTCTTATGGTAAGCAATATTGATGAAGATAAATTGGAACTTAAAGATAAAATAAAAGAGGCTTTAAGAAAATTACAATCAAATACACTCATTCAGAAGAATGGAGATGACTATATATTTCTTACTGATGATGAGCAAGATGTTAATAAAGAGATAAAGGAAGAAAAAGTTGAAGAAGAAGTTTTAAAGAAAGAACTTTCTAACTATGTATTTCAGGGTATATACGATGACCCAAAATATAAATATTCAAAGGTATATTCTTTCCCATTTAATAAAAAAATGGATGAAAAAGAGTATGGAAACCAAACAAGTAGTCTTGGAATAAATATATTAACTCCTCTTTCAGATAATTATTACAAAAGTGATGAAGAGTTAATTGGAAAATCATTTATAAATAAAGAAATGATTATTAAACTTGCTGGAACTGATTCTTATATAGAAGAGCTTAGTGAAGCAATGAAGATAGATTCGTATATCAAGAAGAAAAATGTAAATTCTCTTCCTGAAAATATACAAGTAATTATTACAACAAAACAGGGAGAAATGAGGTTAAGAAAAGCAAGAACAAGGGAGCTATTAGAAAACGCAATTATGCAGAGTACATTTTTCATAAATGGAGAGAAGATAGATATTAAAGGTGCTTCTGCCAAGGATAAAATAAATATAGGGTTTAGTATGCTTGTAAAAAGTGTATTTAAAAAATTAGAATATATTAAAACTAATTTATCAAGTGAAAGTGAAATTGCTACAATACTAAGAAATAATGCAGAGCAATTAGGTTTTGACGCTGTTGAACAATATAATAACGAATTAGCAGAAAAAGAAATATTTGATTTTATTTGTCTTCAAGAAGATAATCATCAGCAAATAAGAATGAAAATAATTTTAAATAGATTTAGTGATGCTCCATATGGATGGAATAGTATAGATATTTCAGGGGTAGTTGCTAAATTGCTTAAACAACAAAAGATAAGGCTAAGGTTAAGTGGAGAGTTTTTAGAAACTGATAATGCTAATAAAGTTGTTGATGCTATAACAAAAGCATCTGAAGTTGATAGGGTAATAATTAATAAGAAAGTAAAAGTAGATGATATATTAATTAGAACAGTGAAGAATATATGTTTGGATGTATTTGGAAGAATAAACTTGCCAGATGATGAAGATGGACTCGCAAAGGAAATAAGTGAAAGAATTAGTAAGGAAATTGAGGAGATTAAAGAATATATAAATAGATATGGGGATAAGAAATACCCTGGTAAAAGCTTATTCCAAAAGGGATTAAATATATTTAAAGAAATATTAGAAAATAAGGATAACTTAAGTTTCTTTACGGCTATTAAAGATAAGGAAGAAGAGCTACTTAATTGGGTGGACGATGTAGCCTATACTATTGCTTTCTTTGATAATCAAGTGCAAATATTCGATAAGGGATTAGAAGTTTCAAAAAGGTGTATAGAGAATAAGGATTATTTAAATGATGAACTTCTACAGGAAGTAAAAAAATTAGATGAAATATTACAAGACCCTATTCCGTACAAGAAAATAAGAAATGTTATTGATATAGTTAATGCAATAGAAAAAGGATTCCAGACAATTGTTGATGAAAAGAGGAAAAAAACTAAAGAAAAGGTTAAAATAGATTTCGACTATTGCATGCTTAAGGCTAATCAATATGGAGTAAGCAATGAGACTGCAGAAATGATTAAAGCTTACTACAATAACCTGATTTCTAAAATCGATGAATATACAGATATATTTAAGATTGATGCTTCTATAACTCAAAGTAACAGCAGAAAAGATTATTATGAAAATATGATTAACAAGGAAATAGCTGAATATCAGAGAAAGAAAGAAGAGGAAGCAAAGAAAGATGGAACAATTGGGGAACCACCAGTTGAACCTGTTAGACCAGTACAAAAAAAGATTGAAAAGGTTAGTGTTTCAAGATTAGTAACAATAAAGTCATTGAAAACAGAAGATGATATTGAAGTTTATGTCAGAGAACTTAGAAGTAAGCTTAAGCAAATAATAAAGGATAATAAAGAGATTGAAATTGAATAGCAAAGCCAAAGTAGGAGGAGTTCCTCCTACTTATTTCCTAAGTAATGGAGGGGTAAAATGAATAAAAGTGCACTTAAGAATTTTGCAGTTGACTCCAGAAAAGAGTTGATTGAAAAAATACAAATAAAGGCAATGCAATATGGAATAGAAAGGGATAAAATCAAAAGTTCTCAGATACAAAGTAGTGATTCTGTCGTTATTAACGGGAAACCTTTAAGTAAGGAGGAAAAACTGCAAAGGGAAAAGCTCATACAAAAAATCAGGTCAATTAATGAAGAGGGTGGAGACGGATATAAGCAGGTTATAGAAGAGGTTGCTTATACTTGGTTTAATAGATTTACAGCTCTTAGATTTATGGAAGTTAATAATTACCTACCAACAAGAGTTAGAGCATTATCTTCATCTACTCCAGGAGATGTTGAGCCAGAGCTAATAAAGGAAGCAAGTAATGTTGACCTTCAAGTTGATAAACAGAAAATATATGAAATGAAATTAAGTAATGATACTGAAGGACTATTTAAATACATGATAATAGCTCAATGTAATGCTTTGAATAAATCATTACCATTTATGTTTGAGAAAATAGGACATTATACGGAATTGCTATTTCCAGATGGGTTATTAAATGAAGGAGCTTTTATTAGAAGACTTACTGATATAGAAAATATAGCAGAAAGTGATTGGGAAGATGTTGAGATTATAGGATGGCTGTATCAATATTACATATCAGAAGAAAAGGATAGAGTAATACAGGCTAAGAAGAAATACAAGAAAGATGAAATACCATTTGCTACTCAACTTTTTACACCTGATTGGATAGTAAGATATATGGTGCAAAACACTTTAGGTAGGTATTGGATAGAATCTCATCCAGAGCATAGCGATTTAAAAAAGAATTGGGAGTTTTATTTAGAAAGCGCTAATTCTGAACCAAATTTTGATGAAAAAATATTACCGTATATCAATAAAAAACTGAAGGTTGAAGATATTAAATGCTTTGACCCAGCTATGGGGAGCGGCCATATTCTTGTATATATGTTTGATGTTTTATTTGAGATATATGAGAAATGTGGTTACATGAGAAGAGAAATACCACAGCTTATAATAGAAAAAAATTTGTATGGATTAGATATAGATGATAGAGCATATCAACTTGCATGTTTCGCAGTTATTATGAAAGGTATGCAGTATAATAATAGGCTTATTAGAGAAATTGAAAGAAAAGTTGAGAGAACTGGAGAAGGAATAAAGCTTAATATGGCTTCCATTAAAGAAACGAATGAAATAAAGGGAAAAGAAATTGCGTATATTACAGGAGAATATTCAGGAGAGAATTTTAATAATACAAAAACATTTATTCGACAGTTTGATAATGCTAAGATTTATGGGTCGTTAGTTGAAGTAAAAGAATTTAACAAAGATTTCTTAAAAGATAGATTAGAATATATTAAAAATAATCCTGCTGAGACGTTGGAAGATGAACCTATACGACTTAGATTAACAGATATTTTAGGCAATATAATTGACCAAGCTGAAATTATGTGCAACATATATGATGTATTAGTCACTAATCCACCATATATAGGAATTAAATTTATGGATGACAAGTTGAAGGAATTTGTTGCAGATAAATATACTCTTGCAAAATATGATTTGTTTTCAATTTTCATGGAATATGCATATAAAAGAACAAAAGAGATAGGGCATGTTGGAATGATGACACCATATGTATGGATGTTTACATTTTCATATAATGAACTAAGAAAATATATTATAGATAATAAAGACATAACATCATTGATTCAATTAGAATTCAATGCTTTTCCAGAAGCATGTGTTCAGGTATGTACCTTTACAATGAGAAATTATCTTTTAGGAGCAACTGGAGAGTATATTAGGCTTTCAGATTTTACAGGAAGCGAGAATCAACCTATAAAGACTTTGGAAGCAATTAATAATCCTTCAGTGAATTATAGATATAGTGTCTATAATAGGCAATTTAAAAGAATTGAAGGTAATCCGTTAGGGTATTGGTTAAGTGAAAATGAAATAAAGACGTTTGAAGAAGGAATAAAGTTAGAAGAGATAGGTGAACCAAAATCAGGATTGATGACAGGGAATAATGATGAATTTTTAAGACTTTGGTTTGAAGTGAATTTTAATAAAATAGGATTCGACATGGAAAAGTTTGAAGATATAAACACCTATAAGAAGAAGTGGTTTCCATATCATAAAGGAGGAGAGTTTAGGAAGTGGTATGGAAATATAGAATATCTAATTAATATGGAGAACGAAGGTTATGATATAAAATATTCTAAAAAGAATACGAATTATAGATTAAGAGATAAAAACTTATATTTTAAGGAAGGAATAACTTGGTCAGATGTTAATTCGAGTTATTTTGGAGTAAGATATTCGCCAAAAGGATTTCTTTTTGACATGAAGGGTTCAATGATATTTGTTGATAATAATTACAATGTTAAGGTATTAACTGGTATATTGTGTAGTAAGATTATTGCTGAACTAATTAAGGTATTAAATCCTACAATAAGCTTTCAAGTGAATGATATAAAAAGGCTTCCAATTCTAAGACTACAAGAAGATATAGAAAAGAAAGTGGAAGATTTAGTAAACGATAATATTAATATAAGCAAAGAAGAGTGGGATTCATACGAAACTTCATGGGATTTTTGCTATCATCCGATATTTAAGATTTATGAGAAATATAGGGAACACAAATTAAGAAAATTAGTAGAGCTATGTATGGCTAACTATGCTTTAAATTTTAATAGTTTAAAGTTGAATGAAGAAAAGTTGAATGAAATATTTATAAAATTATATGGATTGGAAAATGAAATAACGCCAGAAGTTGAAAATGAATATATAACATTGAAAGGTAAATCTGCTGAACAATTAGTAAAATCTTTTTTATCATATGCAGTAGGATGCATATTTGGAAGATACTCTGTAGACCAAGAGGGTATTATTTATGCTGGTGGTAACTTTGACTATACAAAGTATAAAAGTATTTCAGTTGATGAAGGTAATATACTGCCAATTCTTTCAGATGGATATTTTGAAGATGACATAGTTTCAAGGCTTGTAGAGTTTATTAAGGTAACATTTGGTGAAGAAACGTTGTCTGAAAATCTTAATTATATCGCTGAAATACTTGTTAGGAAGAGTAATGAAACAGCTAAGGAGACTATAAGAAGATATTTCATAAATGATTTTTATAAAGACCATCTTCAAACTTATAAAAATAGACCAATTTACTGGATGTTTACATCTGGAAAGCAAAAGGCATTTAATTGCTTAATTTATATGCACAGGTATGATAAAACTACATTATCAAGAATTAGAACAGATTATGTACATGAGCTTCAAGATAGATTAGATACAGAAAGAAAGGCTTTGGTAGATGTTATAGAAGGAGATTATTCTGCTAAGGAAAAAAGTGAAGCAAAAAAGAGGCTTACTCAACTTGATAAGCAAATAGACGAACTTAAGAAATATGATGAAGTCCTTCATCATATGGCTGATATGCAGATAGAAATAGATTTGGATGACGGTGTAAAGGTGAATTATGAAAAGTTTAAGGGGTTAGTAGCTAAAATTTAACAGAGATTTCGCATCTAAATTCCAGTAAAAGATTTACTTTTACTGGAATTGTATTTTATTGTACTTTCTTACATGGCTGGTAAATCAACAGACCGATAGGTCGAAAAAATAGTTATAATTATCCTTACCCTAAGAAATTTCAATGATAAATTTCCAATTTTATTTTTATATTAAGTCTTTTTAAATATTGGATTATTCCAGTTGTCATCTATAGTAAATCTTTCATCTTTTATATCTTCAATAATATCTATTTGAAGCATCCGTTTCTTTCTAAAACCTCTGATACATCTAAAAAAATATAGTTGCATAAGATTAAACGCTATGATTATAAACATTAGCACTGTTTCTACACCCGTAGGGCTATGAAGAAAGCAATGATCTAAATGCCATTCTGTTTTAAGCTGATGAAAGGCATTATTTTCTATATCCCACCTCTTGTGCATTATCTTCCACAAGGTTTCTACTGAGGAAAATTTGTCTGTTGTTATAATCCAGCCTTCCTTAATTTCCACATTATCTCCAGTATGAATTTCTTCTATAAACCTTATAAATCTAACTTTGATAGTCGGATCTGATATTTCAAAATTATCTTCATCCCAAGCTTTAATTTTGGTATAGTCTTTACTTCCCTGCTTTACAATCCATTTCTTATCAGCCTCACGGCGCTTAAATAGAGCTAATGCATCCTTTACAATGAGAAGACGCTCATCTTTAACTCTTACTACTGCATTCATTCCTATTGAAAGGACTTCTTTTATCCAAGTAGATTTACAATATAAAGCATCAGCTACTATAATATCGGCAAAATGGTGATATTTACGATATAATTTTTTTATTAATCTTATACCTCCGGTGATTTCACCTTCATCTTTATTCGAACTATCTTTCTTAGGTTCAAGCATTTCTTGTCCTAAAATAACATGGGGATCCGAACCTACGGTAGTACAAACTACAGATCTGTGGAAATGACGAGTAGTGCCATCCTTATTTTTTCGTGAAAGGCATTTATCACAAAATTTTTTAGCACTTTCAAATAATTCTACACCATCTACAGCAACTACCTTTAAGCCATCTATGGTACCATTTCTAAATATCTTATTTTTTATCGTAGTTCTAATTATACTATCATGAATATTTTTCAAACCATTCAAATCAAAATCACTTAAGCAGCGCCTAACGGCATCAATGTGAATCATTTTAGCATTTTTAGGTAATACTTTTTTAAATTTACCTTTTTTAAGCCAATGCTCTAACCTGTTGAAACTTCTTATTTGAAGCATAAATCCAAACAAAACTACAAAGGTGATAGTTGAAATTTTTGCTGGAGATTTTATTTTTTTATCCTCTAAGGTATTGATTTTTTCACCTATATCGTATACTTTATTAATATAGGTGAGCATTTGTTTTAAATAACTTTTATTCATCTTAAGGCATCCTTTCTATTGTGTTGTGCAAAACTATTATAAAAAGGATGCTTTTATTATGCAAATTTTTTTTATAATTTCCAGTAGAAATCGGATTTTACAATGTTTTTATTAAATACTAGCAAATCAATATAAATCAGCGGGCTGCGCCCTAAAACTTTTTTAGGTGCTAAACTTCTGAAAATTTAATATGCAACTGTAAAATCCCTGTTATAAAAGATATAATTATAACAGGGATTTATTACTAAGCTGTTGAAAGATATTATGTAATCTAAATAGATTACGATGAGGAGATGAAAGTTAAATGGGAAGCATTGATATTATAGAGTCCCTCAAAAGTGAATTTAATCAGCCATTAAAAAATGGAGAGAAAAGAAAGATTATATTTTGGAATGATTATGATAAGGAATTTGAAGATATAATTAATGATATAAGTTTAGAGGGCGTTAGGGTTCATATATTAACTGAAACTAATAATTTTTACACTAAATACCTTTTAGAGGAAGAAGATACTGAATCAAACTATCTTATATACAATACAGTTAAAGTTAAAGATGATAAGGACAACTGGCTTTTAGACTTGATGCTATATTCAGAGCAATTCTATGCTGATAAGACATCAATGATAATGAAGGAGCTTAATATTGATATTTCCTTAAGAAAGATATTTAGTGAATATAAGGACTTCTTTAATGCAGTTGATAGAAGAAAAAAATTTGATAAGTATGAAGAAAAAATTGATTCTGAAGAAAAGTTAGAGTTAGCTATTTTAGGAGCATTATGCAATTCAAAGACTATTGTGTTTGAAGAAATATTAAAAATTGTATTAATGGAATCACTTGAAGAACAAGAAAATAAATATTATACAAGTTTTCAAAAGTACAATATAGATAATGTGTTTTGGAACTATGCAAAATTTAGATATGGATTTGATAAACAAGATAAGACGCTTAAGAGATTATTTATATACCTAATATCTACCGTATTAGGAAACTATATAAATGAAGATAAATTAGAAAGGATAAGCAATTTTATTGGCAAGAATAAACCTAACTGTGTAGTCTTCGTAGACCACTGGATTAATCATAAAACAGACTTTGCTAAATATGATGTACTTTCTGAGGAATATGAAAAAGAAGTAAATATTGCTCAGATAATTAACGAATTAGATATCGAAGAAATAAAGGACATTGATATACTAAAAGTTTTCGATAGGGCAATAATTAAAAATATAGTGGATAGTCTGGAAAATAAAATTGAAGATTATGATAAATTCATAGAGGTTATTAGAAGAAGAAGAACAAAACATTTCTATGAACAATATGAAAGTGTATATGAAGCATTGTTAAACGCTGTTGAAATGCACAAGTTTTATAAGAAACATAGCATGGGAATTCCACAAAAGAACAGTGATAAATTCTTTAAAGATTATATAGAAGAGTATTATAGTATGGATACATATTACAGAAAATTCTATTATTTTTATGACCTTAAGCCAGAGAGTAATGTCATTAATAGACTTAAAGTATTAGTTGAGAATTTATATGTAAATTGGTATTTACCTGAAATAGGCACTAACTGGACTTATTCTATAGATGAAGATATGAGAAAGGATTGGAGAATACCTGGAATAGTAAATCAAAGGGACTTCTATAACGCATATGTTAATTCAATGGTATCAAAGGGTGATAGAGTTTTCGTAATTATTTCAGATGCTTTAAGGTATGAAGTAGGAGTAGAGATAACTGATAAGCTTAATGAAGAGGTTATTAACTCTACAAATACATATGCAATGCTTTCTTCTGCCCCATCCATAACTAAGTTAGGTATGGCCGCATTACTTCCACATGAATTAATAAGTATTAATGAAGATGGGAGAGTATTTGTTGATAATGTTGACAGCAGTGGAATCGAAAATAGAGATAAAATACTTAAGAATAATTTTGAAAATAGTATTGCTGTTGATTATCAAAAGCTACCTAAAAATAAAATAGAGTTTCTTGAAGCATTAAAGGGATATAAGCTTGTTTATATATATCATGATACAATAGATGCTACTGCTGATAAGGGAGCTACAGAAATATACACTTTTGAGGCAGTTCAAAAGGCTATAGGAGAAATATTAGACTTAATTCATAAAATTACTGATTGGTTAGGTGGTATAAATGTACTTGTCACAGCAGACCATGGGTTCATTTATCAGAGAAGTGATTTAGAAGAAAGTGATAAGATAGGTAAAGAATCAGTTCAGGTTATAGACAGTAATCGAAGGAGCTTTATAACTAAGGAAGATAGAGAAATAGATAGCCTAATAAAAATAGATATGAACTATCTGCTAAAGAATAGTGATTTAAATGCTTATATGCCTAAGTCAAATATAAGATTTAAGGTTCAAGGAGAAGGCTCTAAGTTTGTTCATGGTGGAGCTACTCTTCAAGAAACGGTTATTCCTGTAGTTTCATTTAAAAATATAAGAAATACTTATAAGCATAGTGTTAAAGCTGAAAAGGTGAAAGTGAAACTAACAAACGAAGTAAGAAAGATTACAAATAGTATTTTTACATTAAACTTCTTCCAGACAGAAAGGATTAGTGAAAAAATAACTCCTGTAACTTTAGAAGTATATATGATAGATGATAATAAGAACGTAATTTCAAATGTTAAAACAATTATAGCAGATTTAGTAAATGATAGGCCTGAAGAAAGAGTATTTAAAATAAAACTTATACTTAGAGCAATGAGCTACAATAAAAATAAGAAGTATTACTTGATAATAAAAGATAAAGAGATAGGATTAACACTTGAAGAGATACCTTTTACTATAAATTTAGGTATAGCAAGTGATTTTGACTTTTAATAATAAGTAAGATACTGATGGGGAGAGGATATAGATGGAGGTTGATGAACTGAGCTTGGATTTAGATAAAAAGCTTAACGAAGTCTTTCCAGGCAGAGTTGTTAGAAAAGACCTAACAAAAGCAATTAAAGAAGGAGCAAATGTTCCAGTATATGTACTTGAATATCTACTTGGGATGTATTGTGCTACTGATGACGAAGATAGCATTAGTGAAGGTGTAAAAAGAGTAAAAAATATACTTTCTCAAAATTATGTAAGACCAGATGAAGCTGAGAAGGTTAAGTCCAAAATTAGAGAGCTTGGTCAGTATACGATTATTGATAAGGTAACAGTAAAATTAAATGAAAAAATTGATACATATGAGGCTGAGTTTTCTAATCTTGGACTAAAGGGTGTTCCTATATCATCAAATTATGTTAAGGAATTTGATAAACTTCTTCAAGGTGGAATATGGTGTATTCTAAAGATGGATTATTATTTTGACGAAGAGGTGAGAAACTCAAATCCTTTTAGTATTTCAAGCTTGAAGCCTATTCAAATGCCTAATATGGATATTAATGAAATATTGGAAGGAAGAAAGGGTTTTACTAAGGAAGAATGGATAGATGTTTTAATACGTTCTACAGGAATGGAATGTACACAATTTGAAGATAATGTAAAATGGCACTTACTTGAAAGGCTTGTTCCATTAGTTGAAAATAACTATAATGTTTGCGAGCTTGGACCAAGGGGAACAGGCAAATCATATGTATATGAACAAATATCACCTAATAGTATACTTGTTTCAGGAGGACAAAGCACGGTAGCTAATCTTTTTTATAATATGGCATCAAGAAAAATTGGATTAGTTGGCTTATGGGATGCAGTAGTTTTTGATGAAGTGGCAGGAATAAAATTTAAAGATAAAGATGGAATACAGATTATGAAGGGATATATGGCTTCAGGCTCTTTTGCAAGAGGCAAGGAGGAGAAAACTGCATTAGCCTCCATGGTATTTGAAGGGAATATTAATCAAAGCATTGATTCTCTTATAAAGACATCGCACCTTTTCGCACCATTCCCAGAAGAGATGGCGAATGATTCAGCATTTTTTGATAGAATGCACTTTTATATTCCAGGATGGGAAATCCCTAAAATGAGACCAGAATTTTTAACAGATAATTACGGCTTTATTGTTGATTATATGGCAGAGTATTTTAGGGAAATGAGGAAACGTTCATTTTCTGATGCCATAGATAAATACTTTAAGTTTGGTAATAATCTTAATCAAAGAGATGTTATAGCTGTTAGAAAGACTGTGTCAGGGCTTATAAAGCTTATTTATCCTAATGGTGAATTTACAAAAGAAGATTTAGAAGAGATATTAAAATATGCACTTGTAGGAAGAAGAAGAGTAAAGGAACAGCTTAAAAAGATAGGTGGAATGGAGTTTTATGATGTTCATTTCTCTTATATAGATAAGGAAACTTTAAATGAAGAATTTGTTTCAGTTCCAGAACAAGGTGGAGGAAAGCTAATACCAGAAGGATTGGGTAAACCAGGACATATATATGCTGTTGGACATGGGGATTCAGGAATGATAGGAGTATTTAAGCTTGAAAATCAGGTTGTTAGTGGAACAGGTAAGTTTGAAAAGTCTGGGGCAGGTTCAAATAGAGATGTGAAAGAATCTTTGGATACAGCGTTTAGGTATTTCACAGCCAACTGTAAGAGTATCAGTAGTTCTATCAGCACTAAAACTAAGGATTACTTGATGCATGTTAGTGATTTACAGGGTATAGGATTAACTTCTGAACTTGCAATAGCAGAACTTATAGGTCTTTGTTCAGGAGCTTTAGAAAAGCCAGTTCAGGAAAGCCTTGCTGTATTAGGTAATATGACAGTAGGTGGGACCATTAATAAAATTGAAGGATTTGCTAACTGCATACAGGTTTGTGTTGATGCAGGAGCAAAGAAGGTTCTTATACCAGCTTCATCTGTTGCTGATTTTCAAACTGTTCCTGCAGATTTACTTGTAAAGATACAGCCGATTTTTTATTCGGACCCAATTGATGCTGTATTTAAGGGATTAGGTGTTAATTAGAAGTTTAATATAAAAATAAATAGTAAATTGGTGGGGTATAAATGAAATATATTTGTTTGGATACTAATATTTATTTAGATGCAATATTTGACAGGCATCAAAATCAGTATAGTGAAATTATAAATGCAATTATTGAATTGTTAGATAATAATATAATAAGAATCATTTTGCCAGAGACTATTGAGATGGAATTTCTTAGACATTATAAGGAAGAGGTTTCAACAATACGAAGAAATATTAATGAAGTTAAGAAGTATGTTGAAGACATGGCATATCCTATAGAATTAAGAGAGTATAGAGAAAAAACAATTAACTCATTAAATGATATGAATTGTAATTTTAAGGAGAAAGGCTATAGTTTTGACACAACGAAAATTCATAAAATATTTAACCATGAAAATACTACCAAGATAAAACTTAGTGAAAATATACTTTTAAGCTCATATAAAAGGAGTTTCTTAAAGAGAAAGCCTAATTATGATAACTTTCTTTCTGGTGATAACTCAATTGTTGAATCTCTTATATATTTTTCTAAAGAAAAAAGAAACAAAATAGAAATAGACTTCTTGACAAGAAATTATAAAGATTTTGGTAGCAATAAGAATAATAAAGATAAGATTCACGAAGATTTAGCAGAGGAATTCAAAGAAAATAATATTAATTATGTCTATGATATATTAGAATATCTACATAAATTAGATAAGGTTAAAAATATCAATACATTACCTGAAACAGATAAAAGAGAATATTTTGTTATATGTCCAAGATGCAAATATATGGGACAATCTGAATGGATAAATGAGTGTCCTAAATGTGGTTATATTTGGGTTGAAGATTAAGTAAGTAGCATAGGAGAGGTTTAAATGGCAGATATAAAATTTGATATTATAAAAAATATAGGGACTTTATCAGAAGGCTCAAAAGGATGGAAGAAGGAAGTAAATATCATGAGCTGGAATGGCAGAAAAGCAAAAATAGACATAAGGGATTGGGATGAAAAGCACGAGAAAATGGGTAAAGGAGTAACGTTGGGCAAGAAGGAATTGAAGGAATTAAGAGATTTATTGAATAAGATTAATATTGATGAACTGGATATAGAGTAGATGCTTATTGATGACTGCTGGAATAATATTTTAGCAGTCATTGTGCCTATAAAGATTTAAATGAAAGGAGATGGCAAAGTTAATGTTAGGTGATTATAAATATGAGGCACTAATGAATTATTTTCAAAGTTTAGAAGTAAATAAAGTTACATTAACTTATGATGATATTGAAAAAATTATAGGATTTAAACTGCCTAAATCTGCTTATCAATATAGTGCTTATTGGAGCAAAAGTAAAACTCATACTATAACAAGGTCTTGGATAGAAAATGGATGGAATATAAATGTACTGAAGTTAGGAAAATATATAGGCTTTACAAAAGGTGCTTAATAATTTTATAGAATTAAGAGGAGTTAAGTAAGAATGAAAGAACCAATAATATGGTGTGCAGATATAGGTTCAATTAAAAATAAAAAGTTTGGTTGGTGTAGAGGAATACAAATAGAAGATGAGTTTAAATTTATTACTGGAACAGATATTGGAGAATTTGCTAAGGGGATAGCTAATGATTTATCTGTTGGTAATAAAGTGGCAATTGGATTTGAATGCCCTTTATTTATTCCTATATCAGATAATCCTTTACATCTAACCAGTGCAAGGCAGGGTGAAGGAGATAGGGCCTGGAGTGCTGGAGCAGGTTGTGGAGCTTTGGCAACGGGATTAACAGAAAGTGTGTGGATTTTAAGTAAGATTAAGGAATCAAGTGAAGTAGAGATATTTCCGACTTTTGGTTGGGAGAAATTCAGAAAAGGATTAGCGAATTTGTTTATTTGGGAAGCATTTGTGTCTAAAGATTCTAAAGTTCAAACTCATTCAGGAGATGCAAAAGTAGCAGTGAGAGCATTTTTGAGAGGGTATCCTAATATTGTAGAAGCTAATGCAGTAATAGCAGACAATCCATATAATTTAGTTGCGGCCGCACTACTTAGGGCAGGATTAACTAAAAATATAGATTTATTATCTCAAGCATGTATAGTAATTAGAAGTTAAAAAATTGAGGGTTTAACATAAATAAAGGTTTTATATCTTTCAGAGTGTAAAGGTTATGCAAAATATATAGAAGGTCTATATATAAGTTGCATACATTATATGCATAAGGTATATAAGATGTATGCATTTCAATGAAGTTAGATAATGCAATTCCCAGTAGTAGCCATTACATATATGAATAATATGCATACTTTATATGAATAAGTTATATAAATAAGTTATATAAAAAACATATAACTATAATATTAATGGATTGGAATAAGAATCTATAGGGTAATAATGCTGTGATATGATCACAGCATTATTACTTTTAAAACACAAAAGTATAAAGCAGAGTTAAGCATTTTTTCTATAAACTTTTCATAAATAATTTTTTATAATTTAGATAGAAGTTATAAGTAATTTGAGAGGAGGAATATAGTGCAGAAGAAACAAGATAAAATAATAATGAGATATATTTATACTAAAGAAAAAAGAATAGAAAATATAACAGAGAAAATGAAACAGAACAATTTTGATGGAAAAAGGATTAAAGGAATCGTAAATGCTATAAGAAATATAGAAAATGAAAAGATATATAAAATATCTGAAATGGTAACTGAATTTAAAAGGAATAATATGGCACGAAGTAAAATTGAGTATAAAATTAAAGCATTTGCAAGAACACGGGACAAGATTATTAAAAAAATAATAGAAGAAAATAATATAAAGGGAATTGATTTAAAAGAATTGGATATAAAAGACTATATTGTTCTCACAGGAAAAGAAAAAGCTCTTCTGGCACAAGAGCTTATCGAAAATGAAAATATATTTAAATTACAAACCTCTGATGATATTATAACTCAGATGAATATTAAAATTCCAGCTCGAATTACAAAGCATAAGCAGTTTATAGAATACATTCAAAAAAGAGAAGATATTTTTAGAAGTTACTTTATAGTTTTTAAAGAGTGGGAACTTGGGAAATATTATAATTGTATAATTAAGACTGGAAATTTTTCATGGATTGCAAAAGATGATAGTGGAATTATAAGGTATTTCTCGAAAAATCCAAAAACAAATAAAAGTTTCGGACTCAATATCTTCGATTTGATTGAACTTCGTGAGAATATTGAAGTTGGGACAAGCATTAGTTTCAAAAATGCAAGAAGAATACTTGCAAGAGATTTAAATATAACTTATAAGGAGAGGGAGTGGGAGCATTTGCAGGAAGAAAAGTATATAAACAATATAAAGAAAATTGAGAGAGCTTTTATAGACATGAAAAGAGATTACCCGAACTTATATAAACTGGCAGAAAATTATTTACACATATTGGAGCATCTTAATGCATGGGCAATGGCAAACATAGGTGAAAAAAGAGAAACTATAAATGGAGAAGCTGTATTCTTTTGCTCTCTTAGACATGCAGAAGAATTTATAAAAAGAGACCATTCAGTTATCAGTAAGGCTATTAACCTTTTTACAGTTCTTGGGCTTATTAATAAAGTTCATCCTGAAAAAGTATCAGAAGATATGTTAAGTGTTGCAAGAGAAATATCTAAAAAATCAAAGCAAACGGCTAATAGCAGTAAGAATGTAGAACTTGTAAACTTTTATAGCATTCCTCTTTACAATGCAGAATTATTAATGAATGCAGAGAAAATAGGTTTTAAGTTAATAGAAAATAAAATTACTAATGCCTCAAGGATAAATAAAAAAGAAATTGAGAAAATATTTGGCAAGGTATTTGCAAAAAAAGCATATCCCAAAATCGAAACAATAGATATTTATTCTGTAGATAATATGGTGAAACTGATAGAAAGAGGACTATAAAAACCTAACGAAAGGTTCTTATATATGATTTGGAAAACCTTAAACAAAAATAGGTTAAAATTTGATATTTGAAAAATAGACAAAGTCTGAAATTACTGGCTTTTGGGGTGTTTTTGCTGTTGCAACAAAATACTTAAATAAATATATATTAGATTCTAAAATGTTATATCAGATTTTATATTTAGATGTTATTTCAAGGTCTATAGAAATAGCACACTTCGTTATATTTTACTCAAGCTATATTGAAATAATTCAAATCATGCGAAGTGTGGACTTTTAATTGTCAAAAAATCTATTGGATTATATATTAAAGACTTGAGTATGCAACAATTCCTAATCCTCTTTATTGCTTTGGGATAATTTACAATTTCATCGGGGATTAGAAATTTTGCGTAGGACCATTCTATGCAGAAGAGCTTAAAAATGATAATTGTTTAGTATTATAAAACCTAATTAAATTATTAATTTCCAGTGTTTATATGTGTTGTGTTTATATAAAGTATATAAGAGTTATGAATTATATGTATTTTTCATATGTCATATATTTAATAATAATATTATCTACCAAAATAGAAATATGATATATATAATTTATTTACTTTATATTGAATGCTTACATAAATTGGTATTATTTATGGCGTAGAAATTATTGAAAAGCTTCTTAATAAAACTATTAACTTTGAGGCAATATAGATAGTCGCTTATGATAAAGTCATAAATTATTTTTATAAAAATGTACAGCAAATGATTAATAGAAGATTATATATTAATAAATCGGCAAGTCTTTGGTAGCATGTGCAATCAACACTTCAAGAGTTTTCTTATTTTTTAATAGTACAAGTTTCATATTAGTTTCTTTACAGTCAAATAAGAAGCCATCATTACCAATCTGTTTAAAGACAGAATCTGGGATGTTTAGTAATGTACATTCTATAGAATTTAAGTTTACTATACCATCCTCCAAGTCTTTTTTTATATTATCACTTAGTTTAATTTGGTACTCATTTCCACCTTTCATGATAATACTTTTTAGCTCAAGTCCATCAAATATTGCATCCATCTGGCCTAATGTGTAGAAAATATCCTTGTCCAAGAGCAATTCCCCCTTTTTAAGATTTATCTTAGTCTTAGATTCTATCATCAAAGATAATTATTGTAAAGATAAGTAAATAAGAATACACAATATAGGTATTATTTATCTATATCATATTCAAGATATAGATAAATATTTCATAATATGTATTTGTTATTTAAATAATATCTAAGTCTATAATATATAAGAAAATTATGGGGGTGATTATAGGATGAGAGAAATTAACGGGGAGATGATGTGTTCTGTTGGAGATATTGCTAAAATGACTAAGCGTAGTAATCAAACAATTAACATCTGGAATAAGTATTCAAATTTGTGTAGGGAAAATGGCAAGAAAGCTCCAATACCTAAGTGTGTAAGGGTTAATGGTATAAAATATTGGACTAAAAGTGATGCCGATAAAATTTTAGAGTTCTCAAAAAGCATAAAACCAGGATATTTTGCAAGTTACAACAGAAAGTATAGTTGGGGAAAAAGAGGAAAATTAATTCAAAAAAGGATAGATGAAAAAAAGAAATATAGACAAGATGAAATAAGAAAATATCAGGAGCTATCTGGAGCTGAAAAAGAAAAGTTAGATTGGGAAAAAAGATTTAAACACTTAAAGAAGGAAGCAAAACGGAGGTCAGAAAAATCTAAAAGTATATAATACAAAAATAGGATATATGAAATTATAAGTTTTACTAATCTATAAGCACATTGATAATTCAAGGGCTACAGGTAATAAGTGATTAAAATATTATAAGATAAAGGTACAATTAAGCTTTATCAAACAGCATTTATTGATTACTATTGGATATTGTTTTTTATAATTATAAATAAGGATTTGATTCTGGTATATAAAGATTAGTATAAAATGTGGCCGCGGCCACATTTTTTCTTTACATATATAATTAGTGATTTCAACAATTTAAGGCTCGAACTTTATAGAACACGTTTGCCATATAAATATTGTTGACATATATGTATACTCAATTTATAGGAAAGAAAGGGGATGGTATAAGTTTGAACTTTGATGAAATTGAGAAAGGTCTTGAAGAGATTAATTCAATAATATTTATAAATTCTTTACACAAAAATTTAAACATTGAGCAACTCGCTGGAATTTACAGGAGATTATTAGAATTTAGAGAGAGATTTTTAGATATAGGCTTTATGGGGATTGAAGTAGATAAACTGGAGCAAATAAGATTCTTATTAATGGAAGAAATATGTATGGTAAGGATATTTATTGAGGAAAAAGTAGGACAAGTTGTAATAAAAGATGTGAAAAAACTCAAACATCTATATGAAAGTAATGAAAAAATGGGAGGGATTCAGATTGAGTAAAGATAACATACCAGAAAAAATAGCAGTTAATGATTTTAGGACATTAAAGGCATATCAAAAATCTATGGATTTGGCTAAAGAGGTATACAATATAGTAAAACAGCTACCTGACATAGAGAAGTACGCTATGGTTAATCAAATGATAAGAGCGTGTACAAGTATATCCAGTAATGTGGCAGAGGGGTTATCTACTTTCTACGATAAGAAAAGGCTGGTATTTATCTCAAATGCCATAGAGAGCTGTGGCGAGATGAAATGCTGGTACGAACACTGCCTTAATTTGGAGTATATAAGTAAGGAGCAATTTGATAAGCTGGACGCAGATACAACAGAAATAATGAGAATGTTATTAGGGTACGCAAAAAAATTAAGAGCAGAAATTGTTTCTTAAATAATGGAAATTACCAATATATTTTTAGTTATTGCAATTTGAAATTTAATTAGAGATAAATTCAATAATGTTTACAAGATAACAGTATAAAAAAGTAAAAAAAGTAAAAAACATGGTTGACTTAAGGCAAAATTTGCAGTATAATTAACTATGTTAAATGAATTAACTATTTAACATATATTTATTAATTTTTGATAGTTTTTAAATTTTTTATATTAGTAGTCAGTGAAAGCTAATTACTAAAAGATTTTATATAGTAACTAAATATGGGAGAATTAGGCAATGCTTATTTCTTGAAGTTTTTTGTATTAGATGCACTATAAGTGTTTCTATATGAAGGCTCTTCACAAAATATGTGACCATGTTCTATTATTATATATCTTTTAGTAATTAGCTTTTTTGTCGTTCTTTGAAAACTGAATTAGGAGTTAAAAGTCTGTTGGCAAAATGTATCTTAAGAATTTTTAAAAATGAAAATTAATAAAATAAGGAGGAAATCAATATGTATAACAACAATGAAACAAGAAAATTTAAGGTGATTATTGGAGGTAAAGGGGTAAATGTAGATGAAATTCAGAACCAATATCAGGAGCGTAGCAGGATTGAATATGATGAAGGTTTATGGATAATTGAAAAAATCTTTGGGAAAAGAATAAAGATTATGCAATTCAATCTAATGAATATAACAAAAACTTACAACTTATCATACTTTCAAAAACTGATTTCTGAAAAAAGAATAAAAATAACAAAAATAGTTGGTAAACCTATAATATTGACAGATGAACAGAAGTCTAATTTGAAGGAAATAATTAAAACATATCAAAAAAACATAAATTTATGTAATAGCTTCTTTGAGGAGTTAACTAAATTTTTAGCTTTAGGAGTAAAAAGAAATGAACTTGAAGATATCCTTTGGGACACTTGGATTAAAAATGATGAAAGATTTGAGCCATTAATGGATTCCATTTTCAACAAAACTGTAAAATCGAAACTTATACAATAATATAAAATTATTGTAGTAAAGGAGGTGAAGATGTGATATGAGCATTTACGTTTATATTAGTTACAATTTGAAAAACAGCATCCATATCCGTAGTCCAGGATTTAATGAAAAAAAGAAGCTACTTTATCTGGAAGGACAAAATAGCTTCAAAATAGTAATTGTAAATTTTCAAGACTATTATACTAAAAAATTAATCTAAATGAAAGAATTAATATCAGAGTGTGAAAGGATAATTTTAATATGCAAGATGAAGATATATTTATAAACATAAAAAATTATTAGAATGTTATGAATTAAAAGACTTATTTAGCATGGATTGCAGAAAATTCAGAGGAACTTATAAATTATAAATTTGTATTTGAAGATGATTTAACAAGATTTTTTAAAAATAAAGATTATATGAACTATAAGTCTGAATTGTCAGGATTATTCACATTCAATGAAGCTATAACAATAGCATCATTATTTCAGAGATACCCCAGTTGGAAACCTCTAACTAATAATAAAGGTATTTTAATTTTGAAAGTTGAGGATGGAATAAAATATAATTTTTTAGTGGAAAGGTTTGATATAGACAAAAATAGGATATTAGAAAAATTAAAAAAGCTCACTGAAGAACAGTCTGCAACTGTAATTATAATGGCAGTTGAGTTCTGATTTATCACTTTAGAAATCACTTGTGATAGTAATGACGTATTAAAGCAAATATTCATGGTAAAAGAGGATAGTTCAGAAAAAACATTAAGGTCTGCTGGAGAAAAAATGCAGACCTTAACGAATAGAAACAAAAAATTAAATTAATGGAGGTTTTTATTATGAGACAGATAATAGATAGAAAAATATATGATACAGAGAAAGCTATATTATTAGCTGAATATTGGAATGGTTTAGGTGAGAATGATTTTAGAAAAATTTCAGAAGACCTATATATAACAAAGAAAGGGCAATTCTTCCTTAACTGTAGTGGAGGAGCAAAGACTAAATACGCTGAAACAAATGGAAGAGAAAATTGGGAAAGTGAAAAAATTATTCTCTTAGATAAGGATGAAACTTATCAATGGTTAGAGGGAAATAATGAGATAGAAGTAATTGAAGAATATTTTAGTGATTATATTAAAGAAGCTTAACCCTAAAACTCAATTGTTGCAATGCCTTGAAATTAAGAGGTCAAATAAATTTTAATTTCAAGGCATGTAATAAAATATAATTTTGAAAGGTGATGGAGGAAAATTATGAAAAAGTTAAAAGTATTGAAATTAACTGATGCTACAGGTGGAGAAGAGGACTATTATTCAAAGCAATTTGAATTGCTAATAGATGGAAAGCATATTTCAGAAACAAATTATTTTTTAACTGATGCTAACTATATTGTTGATATTCAAAAGGATATAGATTCAAATGATTTAAATGTTAAGAATGCAATAGCAGAAGGTGCAGTTATTATGACAATGTATTATGTTGATGATGAAAACTTTTCAAGTCATATATATGATTTTGAAGCTGATGAATTTTGGGATGGGGTAGAGTATGGGGATGACCACGGTGTTATTTTTAAACTTAAGAGTGACGGGGAAAATTATGAGAAATATGTTCATTCAATAAAAGAAAATAACGATTATGAAATTGAAGAAGTATATTTGTAAAAAATTATTATGGATTTATAACTTCACATCAAATTGAATATCATTTATAATATAGCTAAGAAAATTTTAGAGGTGTATTAAATTGAGATATAAATATTTATATTTAAAAATTAATAATAAAAGAATTTTAAGATAGCTCTCTGTGAAAACGGGGGGCTATTAATTTTTACAAAATAGTTTGGAATATAACATTTTTGAATCTATTAAAAAGCTATATGTAGATGAAGCAAATAACGTTAGGTGAATATAGTTTTAGGGAGGGATAAGGAAGTGAGAACAATTATGTTTATAGAAATTATTGCTGACGTTGCATTATGCATTATACTAATGTTGCTTATAATCGAGGTCTTTGTATTCCAGAAAGCTCTTCAGAAACAAGGAATAAGTTTTGAGATTAATCTGGGGAATATTATAAGCAAAAAACAGCTAATAGATATACTTGATTTATTGGAAAGTGAGAACAAAGATTATAAGGTAAAAGGTAGAAGGATAATTATTTATGGATATAAGTCGCAATATATTTTTCCATATTTAGTCAGATTATTTCTTGCACATATTTTTAAGCAAGAGGAATTAATAAATAAATATAAAAAGGTTATGACAAGAGATTCTCAGGGAGCATTACCATGTGGAGGATATATAGACAAGTATGATATTATAGAAATTTATGAATTTAATCTGAAAAGAATAGGAAGAACTGAAAATATAGATATTTTAAAAGCTCAATTGGTTAATAGCATTGCTCATGAATTTCGCCATAGGGCTCAATATATCAATCAGATAGACGTGGTGGACGAAGAAGCAGATGCAGAAGAATTTGCAAAATATTTTTGCAATAAAAATAAACAAAAACTAAAGGAAATACTAAATTTGTTACATACGATTACTTTCAAAAATATCAATTCTAATCTATAATATAAATTTATTATTCAGCAAATAAAATTCCTAAAATTTCTTACTGAAAGAAATTAATATGCTATAATATTACAGGTGAGTAAAATTGTTCTATGACTTATGGAATTCATAGATAAGCATATAGAATTATAAATTTACTATAATATTAAAATCTAATAATGATAATAGACTAAAGATGATTTACTAAAACAGCTATTTTTTAAATATAGTAAAGCATCTTATTTTTATTGCCTAAAGATAAAATGAAAGAAACTAAATGGAGGAATTTTAATAGGATAATGAAAAGTGAAAAAATGGACAAGCAAAAGAATGCTATAGAAAATATGCGAGAAAGGTTACATAAAGAAATACTAAACCAAACTGACGAAAAACAAGTTTTAAAGATTAGCCAAGAACTGGACAAGTTAATTGCTAATTATTACAAGTTAATTAAGGTAGAAGAAGTGTTGTAATAATATATTGGATACCAGAAAATATTATATAAATAACCCAAAAGTGAACTGAAGGTTAGTATCAAAAAAGAATGGTATAATATGGTGTTATATAGTTAATAAAATAAAGTTAATAGAGCGTATTATGATATTTTAATAATGAACGGAAAGGGTAAAAGGTCTATGAAAAAAGTATTTATTTGGGAAGACATAGAAGAATGGATTGATATTTTTAAGAAGGTAAAAAGTATAGAGGATTATTATACTCATATTAGACTATACCATGCGTGTAAACCTTCAGATATTGAATCATATTATACAAAAGGCATCCAACCTTTACATATAGAATACATAAAAAATATTGCATATAATATTTTTCATTCTGATAGTTTTCCAGAGATAAAAGATATTGATATAGATGGAGCAATACAGAAAATACAATCAGTAACACATGAAGGAATTATTTATTTTGCATTAGATAAAAGAGACTTAGTTCAATATTGTGGTCATTATCTTATATATGGAAGTGAATTTATATTAGGTATAGCAAATGAACTTAGAAGAAAATATGGGAAAGATTATTCAAAGTTATTAAAAGATACGGGAATTCCTACTGTTTTGATTTGTGATATTCCTATTGATACACTTAGTAAAGTGTACATTAATGACCTAAATAAGAAAATTAATAATAATAAAAATAAATCTGGAGATTCAAAATATCATGATGCACCTGTTATTGATTTTAGCATTCCAATAGGACAAGGTATTAATCCTAATTGCATTGTAAGCCATTATCATCCTTCAACAATACCTGACCCTATTGATTATAATAAGATATATAAGACAGATGTTAATAAATGTTCAAGATGCAGTAAGGAGGTATCTCATGAAAAAGATTAAATTAGTATTGGGCATTATATGGTATATTTTTATAGTTATCGTAGTGATTGCAATAATCACATTTCCTTCTATTGTAACACTTTATTTATCAAATAAAGTTCTACCTGTCAGTATAATTCTTATTTTCTCTACTTTTTTGCTTACAAATATAGTAAAAGAAATTTTTGACATAAATAAAATAAAGATTAAAACTAAAGAAAAAGTGAGGAGTTTGACTGGAAAGTTTTATTGGAAACCATCTTCTCCAATTAAGAGTAATAAAGCAGGAAAGTTAATTGAAACTTATCCTAAAGATTATAAATTTAATTTTGAAAGCTTTGAGATTGAAAATGGAAAAGTTGAAGGAGATGAAGCATTTAAACAATCTCTTATTAAATTTGTTAATACACCTAAACATAAATATAAAATATATGAAGGAACTAATTATGGTACAGAGCATAATTTGTTTACAAGTGAGAGTACAGAAGAATTTATTCGTCAAGCCAATAACTTAGCTGAACAAGTGATAGATTACTATGGAGAATGGGTAGAAAAGATATATGAGATAAAAAGGGAAAATCACTGCTTGATATTTGAAATGAAAGTTTGTGGAATTCCTAATACATTTTCTGTGACAATTCCTGACCTTGACTATTTTTCAAAAAATAAGTCCAAGCAAAAATAAAATATAGAATGTTAGTAGTCGGACTATAAAGTATAATCGCATTAGAAGTTTTAATTTTAGTGACACATAAGATGAATTATGATGTAGTCTGTTTGAGTTTTATAAATAATTTAAGTAACAGATGCAACATAATTGATAATTATTAGCTGAATAGGTAGTGTAACATAAATAAAATATTTCAGCTAACTGGTATTGTATACCAATCAAGTATTATAAAATATAATCAAATAATATATAATATTATCATATAAAATATAAGCTGTTTAAAATACGAGAGCAAAAAAAGCAAACAACAGTAAAGGCGTGAAATAAGTGCGAAAATAAGAGTTATTTTGGATAAAACGCCTTAAATAAGTTTATATAACAACAAGTTTATTTGATTATATTTGACTTTGTTTGTATAATAAAACATAACAAGAGCAAATAAAATCAAATTTATAGGAGGGCTTGTATGGGGAAAAATTGTTCAGTTAATAAGAATAGAACAAAGGAAGTAGTTAGATACTTATATTTTTTAGCTAAAAGAAAGAATTTATTAGATGATTTAATGAGAGAATCTGGTGTGACTAATTCAAGAAGTCTTCAATGGAGCTACCAGCAGGGGAGAATATCTGAAGACCAAATTGCTGGTTATGTGAATGTATTAAGCATAAATCGGGACTTCATAACTGGTGCAACAGAAATGACTGCAGAAGATAAAAGAAGGCTGGAGCATACATTGGCTGAAGGAATAGGAATAAATGTCTCAGAAGAAGCTAATAGAAATGAAAGCGAAGAAGATTTAGACTTAATGGAGGCTTTTTCACAAGATATTGAGGATGCAGATGAAGATATATTAAAAGATATTAAGTTACAGATACAAATTTTGTTGAAGAAGGTTGAGTTAAAAGAGTTACAATTAATTAGAAGTAGTATAGCTTAGTATTTTCACATAATAAAAGTAGTGATAAGATTAATTTAGTTGTAAATTTTAAGACGTTTTAGTGTATATAGATAAATCGTGATAAAAATCATCAAGATTTGTTTATAAAACTAAAGCGTTTTTTTATTTCATATAGGCATAAAGAAAAAAGTTAGAAAGCAGATAAGGACTTGAAAAGATTATTAAACTTATGGCTGAAGAAGTAAATATACATGAAATTAATGCGTACTATTCATTTCAATAGAGTATACGTTAATGAAATGTGCTTAAATATCCTAATTTAAGTGGCATTATGGTTTGAAATTAATATTGAAATATTTAATAACAAAAGCTAATTATATTGGCATATATAATAGAATTCTTATAATTTTAGACATAACAACTTATTAGAATATAGTGGATTATTAGTAAAACTATGGTACAATGTAGTTGATATAATAGGGTACAAGGGGGTTGATTTTATATGGGAGCAACTAAAAACTTTTTTAAAAGCAAAAAACCTTGGTCAGAATTTAAAGATAAGATGTTAGGGTGGTATTTAAAGCCATATATAAATAAGCTTTTATATATGCCAAAAAGATTATATATTATAGATTGCTTTGCTGGTAAAGGAAAATTTGATGATGGAAGCATAGGTTCACCTTTGATAATTGCAAATAAAATAAGGGAAATTTTGAATGATACTAATAGAAAAAATCGTGAAATTAATGGTATATTTATTGAAAATAAATATGGAAAATATCTTAAAGAAAATTTGACTGGATATACTAAATGTTTTTCAAAGAATAAAAGCTTTGAAGAATGTATTGATGGAATATGCGAATTAGCAAGAAAGGCCAACATATTTCTATATATAGACCCTTATGGAATCAAAAACTTAAAATTTGATTATATCAATAAAATGTGTAGCAGTTCATGTGAGGGTTGTAATTCAATTGAAATGTTTATTAATTTCAGTTCAATTGGATTTATAAGAGAGGCGTGTAGATTATTGAAGTATAACCATGATGTGTTTAAGGATGAAATTGAAGGTGATGAAGATGACTATGAAATCCAAGAAGTGTCTATTGAAAATATGAATAGAATATTTAATGGAGATTCATGGCAACAAATAATCAAGGATTTCTATAATAAAAAAATTTCATTTTATAGTTTGGAAGAGAAAATTACACAAGAGTATATGAAAAATTTTAATTCTGAATTTAAATACTGTTTGAATATACCAATAAGAACTAAACAAAAGAATACTCCTAAATATAGAATGATTTTTTGTACAAACAGTAATGATGGATTAATATTAATGAATCAAAACATGAATGATACATTAAAGCTTATGAAGGAAGAAGAAGCAAAGGGGCAAATTTCATTATTTAATTTATTAGGATTTAATAATGAAGAATGTTTAGAGAAATATATTATAAGGCACATAAATGATAATTCTAAAATTGAGTATAAGGATTTAGTTTGTAAAACCATAATGGATGTAAATATTAGATATAATGAACATGATATAAGAGAAAAGCTAAGCATTATGGAAAAGCAAAGCATAATAAAGATTGATAGAATACCTAAAAAAGGGTATACACCTAAAAGGAAATTAACAGGTTGGGATACAAGAAAATATGATATAATAATTTTTAAACTATCAACACTTTTAATATAAAAGAGGGAATTAAAAATGAAACATACTGTACGAAAGACGTTACTATATAAAACAGATGTGGAATATGGGGACTATACAATAAATCATGTTGAAGGGTGTTCACATGGATGTATTTATCCATGCTATGCTATGATGATGGCTAAAAGATTTGGGAGAGTAAAAGACTATGAAGATTGGTGTGAACCTAAATTAGTAATAAATGCTGAAGAGTTACTTAAAAAGGAAATTCCTAAATATAAAGATAAAATAAAATTTGTTCACTTGAGTTTTACTACTGACCCATTTATGTATGGAGTTAAAGAGGTGGAGACATTAAGTCTAAAGTTATTAAGTATTCTTAATGACAATAATATAAGATGTACTGTGCTAACCAAGGGAATTTTACCAATTAAGTTAGCTGAGTTAAGTAAAGATAATGAGTATGGTATTACTTTAGTATCATTAAATGAAGAATTTAGGAAAAAATATGAACCTTTTTCAGCGAGTATAAATGACAGATTGGATGCTTTATATAAATTACATAAAAGAGGTATGAAAACATGGGTCAGTATTGAGCCATATCCGACACCAAATATTATTGAACAGGACTTTGAAGAAATATTAAATAAGATTTCATTTGCAGATAAAATAATATTTGGGAAATTGAATTATAATTCAATAGTATCCAAATATAAAAAAAATAAGGAGTTTTATAATAGATTAAGTATACAATTGAAAAAATATTGCTTTGATAATGATAAAGAGTTAATTATAAAAAAGGGAACTTTTACTGATTCAGAAACAGAATAAACATATCATAGAAGTTAATTAATATGAAGAGGAATAGATAAATGCCACATAAGATGAATTATGTGGTATTTTTTATGAGAATTATTGAAATATTTTGGAAATAAAATAAATGATGTAATAAGAATGTAAAAAATTAAAAGTTATTTAGTATTGATTTCCAATGATGATATAATTGGATATATAAATCATCTGTAACAAATCTTTAAGGATGGTGTATTTTTAAGCATGGCTTATATATATTAGAGGATGTAGGTTCGCAAATGAATTTATCCACATGGTATAAATGTAGATATTATAAACTATAAACCTGTAGTTACTACTTTTACTAATAATCGGTGGCATTATAGAAACATAATTATGAAATTTAAATAAAGAGAGGTTCATAAGGTGGAAGTTAATAAGCAAATAGACTATGATATTAGAACTTATATATCAGATTTAAATGATAAAGCAATAGAAAAAGGCTTTAATTCAATAAGAAGAAAATTAAGCCAATTTTCTGATTTTGAATTAATATGTTATAGTTTAATTTCAATAGAAAATGAGTTCCAAAAAGATTCTTTTATAAATGGAAGTTTTCATCAAAATGCTGGAAATAAAAGAATAGTATTAGAGTGGTTTCAAAAAAAATTGTTAGATAAAAAAATAAAAAGAACAAAATTTGAATTTGATGAAGAAAAGTATAATATTTTTGAAGAATGTTTATCAGATATATTACCATTGGTCGGAAATTATTTAGTGAACGAAAAATTCAAGCAAAATCGAGGCATAGATAAAATTCTTATTGAGGTAAATGAAAATAATGAATATTATTTTAAATATCCAAGTATAAAAGATAATATTGACTGCCAAGAGACATATTTTTTTGAACAAAATAATAATAAAGATTTAATTCAGCAAGAGAATAAAATAAAAAGTGAAGCAATTATAAAAATAATAAATAAGTATTTTATGGGGAAATCTGAATTGTCAATAAAAGAGTTTTTATCAATAGACAAAGTTGATAACGAAATATATGAGCTGTGTAAAAACCAAATAAAAATAGATGTAGATAAAATAGGGTGTGAGTTTAGTAGCAATATATTTAGTAATAAAAATCAGTTAATTGATATATTGAGCGTATTTTTATATTTATCTTATACATTTAAATTAGAAACAGAAATGGAAAGTATTCGACCATTAGTATTGTTTAAGAAACCTATAATAATAAAAAAAGATAATTTAATAAATAAAATAGAGAAATTTATGCCTATTGATTGTAGTAGAATAATTGATATTATTGATTATTTTACTATTAATAGCAACATGAATTGGGGAATCAATGAATATCCACTAATTAATATTGATAAATTTATACTATGGATGCCATCTTCATTTATGATGAATGATTTTCAATTTTCAATAGTAAATGGACATTATGGGAAAAAAATTAATATAATAAATAGAGATAAAACTGTTTCAGAATCAATAGTTCAAAATATAATATCAAAATGTGAGACATGCAAAAATGTTGTAATTGCAAGGGAAAAAGAATATTTTGACAAAAATCATTTATTTAATGGAAAGGAATTAAAAAGTGATATTGATGTAGCTATATATGATACTATTTCAAATTCACTTTTAATAATCGAATGTAAATGGAAAGAACGGCTATTCTTAAAGGGGGCAAAATACGATAAAATATGTGATGAAGTAGAAAAAATACATAAAAATCAACTTGATAAGCATAAATATTTTCTTCAATTAGACTTAAGCAATCTTGATTTTATATTTAATAATGATGAAAGAGTTAGAAATAGACCATATTATCCAAGAGTTCAGTATATAATGATAGACAAACGAATTCAATTACATTATGATGGAAGGCATACTTTATCAGAATTTAATTTTTTAAAAATTATAAAAGATAATATAGTTAATAATAAATTAATTTTGGATAATGTAATTTCGTACATTAATACATTAAATACAAAAGTAGATTATTCAACAGGAAATGTAATATCAAGAATAGAATATGATAATAAGATAATTAAAAATTCTTTGTTTACTTTATAAAAAAGTGGATATAGATACAAAGGGGTTATTTCAACGGTTCTTATTCTGAAAATAAAGTGACATTAAAAGATGATTAGACTGCAAATGAAATTAAAGATGGAGGATTAGAATTACTGAAGTTTTTAGAAATCAAATAATGATAGGGGATAATGATTACAAACTTGAAATTTTAAATATTGATTTAATAAAATAGTATATATGGTATAAGTGCTTTTAAGTTTTAAAGTGCCACATAAGAATAACTTTTGGCACTTTAAAGTTTTTTATAAATATGGAAAGATATGAAGCTGAAAAGGTATCATTTTTATAAGGTAGCTAAGTTTCAAATTCTTTAACACGTCTGTAGAAAGTAGGTGAAGAAATACTTAATTCTTTACAAGCTTTTAATGCAGTTATTTTTCCTTGCTTCCATTCATTGTATATTTTTTCAAATTCACAGATAGGCTTTCTTTTCCTGCCTTTGTAAACGCCATTAGCTTTAGCTATAGCAATGCCCTCAACTTGCCTTTGACGAATTTTTAATCTTTCCTTTTCTGCTAAATAGCTAAGTAAAGATAGGACAATATCACTTATAAGTTTTTTTTCTAAATTACTTTTATTGGAAGTATTAAGTATGGGCATATCTAAGATGATTATATTAATATTATTTTTTAAAAAGTAATTCCATTCGTTTTTGATTCCATCCATATTTCTGCCTAAACGGTCTAATTCTTTTATAACAAGGGTATCACCGTTTCTTAATATTTTCTTTAAAAGCAAATACTGCTCTCTATTAAAATCCTTTCCACTTTGCTTGTCTGAAAAAATGTCTCTTTCATCAATTTCAAATTCTTTTAGAGATTCGATTTGCCTTATTAAATTTTGTGAGGGCGACGAAATTCTGGCGTATCCAAATGTTTTACTGTTACTCATATAATCAGCTCCCTTTTAATTGATTATAACTCCAGAATACTACAATAGGGTAGGGCCAAATTATGAAATACTTCATAATTATAAAACGAACCCTAATGAAGTATTAAAAATAATAAATTAAGCTGGTTTTAAATTATTTTCAAACACTACAATAGGGTACACTCTATTGTTGTACTTTTAGATTCTTAATTAACTGATTATAATAAAGAAATTACAAGTTGATAAAGGTAAAATGGCAAATATATAGAATATTATACATATAATATGAAGTTTTTAATTGCTATTGTTTAATTATGAATATATGGTATAGAAATGGATAGGTGAGGAACTTAAAGAACAAAAAATATCTATGTTAACAGGATTTATGAAAAATGATGGCTTGATAAATGACTTCTATGAATCATATTATAGTAATATTAATAATTGCAAAAAGGATTAAATGCAAATGGATACTGCTAATGAATTATGATAAATGCTGTAGTAAAAATAGATATATAGGGAGGTTTATATTCATGAAAAATTCTAATAAAGAAAAGCTACTTTCTTTGAAAGATTATTATATATTTAATGATAAAACATTGAGCACAGCAGAGAAATACATAAAAGTTTTTTCTAAAGACTTTAATAGAGATATGGATGTTAATGAACACACTGATATGGGTATGATTAGCTTAATTATATTTCCAATGTTAAAGCAATTAGAAAATTATTATAATGAAGAAATATGCATTTCATCTGGAATCGTTTTGTCATTGATAGAATCAGATGAAATCAGTTTTCGTGTAAAATCGTATCATGCAGAAAATCTAATATTTAGGTTAAGCTCAATTTGGGACTATTATTTTAATATAATAAATGAATATTTACATCTTGAAATTCCTGCAGATAATATTATAAAGAATGAAATTATAAATAGACATTGTGTGAATGTAGACTTTATAAAAAGAGAAAATATTACAGAAGTTGTAGAAAAGCCATTACCAATTCAAAAGCAGAAAAAGATAAGAAAAGATTTAAAAAAGGAAATTAAGGTTTTAGGTAAAGGTATATTAATAAATACCATAAGGCAAAAATTTGATTTAACCGATAGATTTAAAAAAATAATCTCTTTAATAAATTCTGAATGTATCGAAGAATTAAAACATATTAGGAATCAAATTATACATAGAAGAGCTTTAGGAACAGGAATATCTGTAGATTATGGTTTTTTAGGACAATCAGTATCAATTAATAACAAGGGTTGGTGTGACTTTAACGAATTACATCAAATAATTAAAGAAAATCTTGAAGTTATAAGCAAAGCTATTCAAGTATTGCATGAGGTTATTTTCTTAGATGAAAGACCTAATTCTATCGAGAACAAAGATAAGCAATATTTTGTAATAAAAGTTAAATGCAAAGCCTGTGGTAAAGAAAGTATTTTACCAGAAATGAAAACTATTGAAAATAAGGACATTTTATGTCCAGTATGCTGGGAACATGGAGTAGAAATAATTGATAAATTTAGAACTAACGAAATAAATTATGGAGATAGAATGTATAAGCATGTTAATAATTTCATTGAACATATTGATAAAATTAATGAAAAGTATAATTAAAGAACTAACGGTAGCATATTAAAAAAGATTGGTTATTTCATGAAAATTATATTGAAAATATATCTAAAAAAATAGATATCAGTAGCAACATGAATTATAATAAATATGTAAGAATAACGTAAATAAATAGGAACATAAGGAGAGTGCACTTATGACAGAAGCTCCCAAAACTGATTTAAGAGATGTCTTTGAAAAGTTGATATCTGTATCTGACTTAAGCCGAGGTATGGCGTCTAAGATAATACAAAGGGTTGAAAAAGATAAAGAACAATATATAGTTGTAAAGAATAATAAGCCTAAAGCAATAATTCTATCTTTAGAAGAATACACGGAGCTTATAAAAGCAAAAGAAGACTTACAACTTTTGCAACTGACAGACAGCAGAATAAAAACTGTAGATATGGAATAATCTTGTTATAATGCATAACTCAAAATGGAAAATTTAAAGACATGTCTAAAGAAAAATAATTTGAATGTAAAAGAGGATAGATATGTTAAGATTTCCATAAGAAATTTAAAAATAAAGTAAACCTTCTTTGTAAAAATATATTTAATAATAAAATTACAAAGAATATACAACATAAGTATATTTATAATTTATTAGTAATTGAAAGAAAGTTTCTTTGTAAATTAACTTATAAATATTAATAATTACAAAGAAAATTAATAAAAAATTATAGTGTCATTTTCTATAAGTAATTTTGCTTAAAAAAAATTAGCAATGTTGCATATAGAGAATGGCACTTTTTTATTGCCAAGAAAGAGGTGATTTAATTGAAGAGAAGTAAAGATTGGAATAAAGGAAAATTTGAAAGATTTATTAAAGAAGGAAGAGGTAAAGGAGATTTAGGAGAGTATAAGCCTTGGCTTACAGTCCAAGACATACCTTCAAAGGGGAGAGCCACAAGAGTATATGGATGGAAAACAAAAAGAATACATCATTTTTTTACTGATATGGAGAGCAGATATTTTTATCTTTTAGAATGGGAAAATTATGTTTTAGATATAAAAGAGCATTATCCCTTATTAGATTTAAGAGAGGTTATAAAGGACAATGATATAAATTTAGAAAGATATAAAAGTGATGATGAAACTGACTATGTATTTACAACAACTTTCTTAATTAAGATAAAAGCAGGAAATAAGATAAATCATATTGCAAGAGCTGTTAAAGTGTCTTCCGAACTTGAGAAAAAAAGTACAATTGAAAGATTGGAAATAGAAAGAAGGTATTGGAAAGAAAAAGGCGTAAATTGGGGAATTGTTACTAATAAAGAGATACCTATAACGAAAGCAAAAAACATTGAATTTATATTAACATCCTTGGAGCTGGACAATAATGAAATACTTGAAGAAAGTGAAAAAAATAGTCTTTCGCAAATATTAAAATTGAAACTAAATAATAATTCTAAGGCAATTAGAGAAATTGTTACAAATTTTGATTATGAATATAATCTTAAGCAAGGAACAGGTTTATTAATCTTTAAATATCTTCTTGCAAAAAAGAGAATTGAAATGGATATTGATTCAAAGATTGACTTAAATGTACCTGCAAGTTCAAGTATAAAAATATTAGGTAAAGTGGATGAAGGTGAAAGATATGCCTCTAACAGTTAACATGGTTATTAAATATGAAAATACAAATGAAATAGAAAGAGTGTTATGGATTGATTACTTTAATACCTATGCATATCTGATAAGAATAGATAAAGATACTTGTAAACCAATCTTGAGAAAAGTTGATGAAATTATTGATGGCTTAAATAACAACTACATCAAAGTAGTTAAGGAAGACTCAAATATAAAGATAGTAAATGAAGATGAAATTCCAGAAAAATATAAAGGAGTAAGAGATAAATCTTGGAGTGTAATTAACTACATTTATAAAGAACCTGAAATTTTTGATTCAAGTAAAAGAAGAAAATTAATTATTGAAGGTAGCAAAAAATTTAATTTAAGTGAGAGAGCGATATATAGATATTTATTTAGATACTGGCAGGGTGGACTGTGCAAAAATTCTTTGCTCCCTAAATATTATAAATGTGGAGGTAAGGGCAAAGAAAAGAAAAGCAGTTTGACAAAGATGGGGAGACCAACAAAATATGGAGAAAATATCGGAATAAATGTTGATGAAGACATAAAAAAAATTTTTAAAATTGCTATAGAAAAATACTATTACAATAATAAATTGAACTCTATTACTACTACTTATGAATTAATGAAAAAGGAGTTTTTTATAGAAGATTTTAAAATAGAGAATGGAATAAAAATACCTGTATTAAAAGATAACACTCATATACCAACCATTGGACAGTTTAGATATTGGTTTCAAAAAGAAAGAAATATTAAGAAAGAGATTTCATCAAGAAAGAGCTTAAAAAAATATCAGTTACAAAACAGGCCTTTACTTGGAGAATCAACATCGGAGGCCTATGGACCAGGTTTGTTTCAAATAGATGCAACTGTAGGGGATTTATATCTTGTATCCAGGTTTAATAGGAGTTGGATAATAGGTCGCCCTATAATTTATGTGTGCATAGATGTATTCTCAAGGGCTATTGTAGGAATTTATATTGGACTTGAGGGGCCAAGTTGGGCTGGAGCAATGATGGCATTGGCAAATTCAGCAATGGATAAAGTGAAATTTTGTAAAGAGTATGGAATGGATATATCAGAAAATCAGTGGCCAATGCATTACATTCCTGAATCTATTGTGGCAGACAGAGGGGAATTTGAAGGAAAGGTGGCAGAGGGATTGATAAATGGACTTCATGTGAAAATAAAAAATACTCCTTCTTTTAGAGCCGATTGGAAAGGGATAGTAGAGCAATATTTTAGAACAACAAATATAAAAATTAAACCTTTTTTACCAGGGTTTATTAATGAGGATTTCAGAGAAAGAGGAGGAAAAGATTATAGATTAGATGCTAAGTTGGACCTATATCAGTTTACTCAAATAATAATTAAGTGTGTACTTTATCACAATAATTCTCACATAATAAAAAATTATGATAGAGATAAAGTGATGATTGAAGATAATGTAGAGTGTATTCCAATTAATTTGTGGAATTGGGGAATTAAAAATAGGTCTGGAATGCTTCGTTCATATCCAGAAGAAATTGTAAAACTAAACCTTTTGCCAATAGAAAATGCAACAGTTACAGCGAAGGGGATAAAGTATAAAGGAATGTATTATAGTTGCGAGTTGGCTATTAAGGAAAGATGGTTTGAAACAGCAAGAAATAATGGAAGTTGGAGATTGCTAATATGTTATGACACAAGAAATATGAATAGCATTTATATAAAGAATGAGGATAATAGAAGCTATGAAAAATGTTTTTTACTTGATTATCAAGAAAAATATAAGGATAAAACATTAGAAGAGATTAGTCACTTGCATTATATGGAGAAACTAAATGAGAAAAAATTAGAGAATGAAACTTCTCAAAGTAAAATTGATTTGATTACAGAAATAGAATCAATAGTAAATGAAGCAAATAAATTAAAAAGTGATGGGAAAAAAGAAAGTAAAAGAAGTAGATTAAAAGGAATTAAAGTAAATAGAAGTGTAGAAAAAGAAATAAACAGAGGTAGAGAAGCTTTTAGCCTTGGAAATAAAGAAGAAATACAAGAATCAAAAGTTGTATCAATAAATAATCCTGAAATTAACAAGGCTGATGACTCAAGTAATGATTTAATAAATATAGATTTATTTAGAAAAAAGCAAAAGGAGAGATTAGATGGAAGAGAATAAGAGTGTAATGATAAATAATGGGAATGAGGTTTTTGAGGCTGTTTATAAAGAACAGGTTATAAGTGAATATAGAGGTAATCCTTTTATAGAAGCTCTTCCACCTATCTATTCAATAGAAGAAGTAATAGAAAGGTTAGCTGTATACCCTAATATAGATGAAACAGAGAGAAATATAGAAGCAAAGTTTAGATTTCATATAATTCAAAGGTTATTTAAATATTTTCAGCCATTATATATCCATGTTGACTTGGAGAATAGAATATCTCGTTTAATTAGACAAGGATATATGGCAAGAAATCCTTTTAAAAAAGAATATGCTGGAAGTTTTCAAGATGGATATAAGATGATAAAAAATATGAATTTAGAGTTAAATTGTTGTAGTAATTTTAGAACAACTGCATCGGGATTCACACTTATAGGTGTTTCTGGACTTGGCAAAAGCACTGCTATAAATCAAATATTATCGATGTATCCTCAAGTGATTGTGCATTCTGAGTATAGGGGTTTTAAATTTAGTATGTATCAAGCAGTTTGGATGCAATTGGATTGCCCACACGATGGTTCACTTAAAGGACTTTGTATTGAGTTTTTTAGAAAAGTAGACGATTTGATAGGCACTAATTATCACAAAAAATATGGAACAGGTAGGCAGTCAGTAAATGTGTTATTACCAATACTTGGACAGTGTGCGAGAAATATTGGACTTGGATGTTTAGTTATTGATGAAATACAACATTTGAGTCTTGCAAAGTCAGGTGGAGCAGATAGTATGTTGAATTTCTTTACGACTTTAATTAATACTGCAGGCATACCTGTGATTTTAATAGGTACTACTAAGGCATTGAATGTTTTGCAATCCCAATTTAGGCAAGCACGAAGGGGAAGTGGTCAGGGGGATATGGTATGGGATAGGCTAAAAAATGATGAAAATTGGGATTTGCTTATTAGAGGAATGTGGGAGTATCAATGGACTAAGAAACCAATTGAATTAACTGATGAATTGAAAGATACATTATATGAAGAATCACAAGGCATTACAGATATTGCTGTTAAAATTTTTGCTATGTCTCAGATTAGAGCTATATCATCTGGTAAAGAAGAGATTAGTGCTAACATAATAAAAAGTGTAGCAAAAAATGACTTGAAACTTGTAAGACCGATGCTCCAAGCTCTCAAAAGTGGAGATATAAAAAAGATTGCTAAATATGAAGATATTTATGCTATAGATATAGATAAATTTATTAATAATGAGTTACCTAAAGCACAATTAAATGAAAAAATAAAAGCATTTCAAAATGAAAAAAGTAAGTGTAAGGAGAGCTTTCAAAATGATATTAAGGAGGAAGCTATATTGAAACTAATAGAGTTAGATGTAAAGCCTATAAGAGCCAAAAAGGCTGTGGAGACAGCTCTTGGAGAAGAAAAAGGTCCATCTGAGGTAAATGAATTAATTAAAAAGGCATTTAGAATTATTATTGTAGAGGAGAATAACAAAGTAAATAATAAGAAGAAAATAGAAAGCCCAAAAGATAAAGAAGATTTGAGAAACTTAGTAATAGAAGGTAAAAAAGATATGAAATCAGCTTATGATACTTTAAAAGAAAATGGATATATAAAAGAAGTAAACAAGGATTTCTTAAAGGTGGTGTAGAAATGGTTAGTTTTTTCCCTACATTATATAAAGATGAATTATTATATAGTGCTATAGCAAGATACCATATAAGGACTGGGAACATTAGCCCAAAAGCTACATTAGATGAATTATATAATTCTAAAACGGTAAGTGCTGTGGTAGAGTTGCCTTCAAACATAGATAACCTAATAGATAATATGCCAATAAATAATAAATATACTGCTCATGAGTTTATCTATAATCATACCATGTTTCCTTTTTATACAGTTTTTTTATCACCTGAGAGAAAAGAAGTTGTATATAATTTAATGAAAGGAAAAAACGGTGGAGATATTTATAATAGAGTAGGACTTATGGCAACATCTATAAGTTCTAATAAATATTTTAAGTTTTGCACCGAATGTGTTAAAGAGGACAAGCTTAGATATGGTGAGCTTTATTGGCATAGAATACATCAGATTCCTGGAATATCCATATGTTCAAAGCATAAAATCCCTTTATTAGATAGTAAAGTATTAATACATTCAGAGAACAAACATGAATATATATATGCAACAGAAGAAAACTGCTTATCCAATGAAGTTAATAATCCAACAACATTAAAAGAGAAAGAAATGATGTTCAGATTGAATAAAGTTATGAATTCAAAAGAATATCTTAATAAGCTCTGCATTTTAAATAGAAATGTAGAGCTTTTATTAAATAGACAATATAGAAATAGACCCTCATTGTGGTTCTGGAGTAATTATAATAATAAGCTTAGAGAGCTTGAATTTGCTAATGTAAATGGAAAAGTAAAACAAGAAAAATTAATTAGTAATTTTACAGAGTATTATGGAGAAGATTTACTTTATATACTTCAATCTGTTGTAAATCCTAATAATGAAAGCAATTGGTTGAGCCAAATTGTAAGGAAACATAGAAAAACATTTCATCCTATAAGGCATTTGTTATTAATGCAGTTTTTGGGTATAGCATTAGATGAAGTATTTAATAAAAATATTAAAAATGAACCATTTGGGGAAGCTCCATGGCCATGCTTAAATGCAGGTGCAGAACATTATTTAGAACCAGTAGTTGATGACTTGAAGATTACTTATGATAGTAAAAGTAAGAAAACTATTGGAACATTCACATGTACCTGTGGATTTGTATATAGTAGGAGTGGTCCAGATGTGGATAAAAATGATAGGTATAGTATTGGAAGAATTAAAAATTTTGGCTCAGTATGGGAGGATAAGTTGAGAAGTTTGGTACAAGAAAAACTATCCTTAAGACAAATTGCAAGAGAATTAAAAGTTGACCCAATTACAGTTGATAAATATGCAGAAAAGCTTGGCTTAGAGTTATACTGGCGAAAAATTAATGATAAAAAAATTACTTGTGGTTCACAGATAAAAAATATCGATGGCATAAAAGACAAAGAGATTAAAAATGAGTACAGAAGTTTATGGCTACAATTAATTGAGAATAACCCTGATAAAAGTAAGACTGAATTAAGAAAGATAAATAATAGAGTATATACTTGGCTGTATAGAAATGATAAAAAATGGTTCGACAAACATACCATTAAAATGGCAAAAAGGTGTAAAATTGTAAATAGGATAGATTGGAAGAAAAGAGACGAAGATATTCTTACTGAAGTAATAAATATAGTTGAGACTTTATTAAATACTGAAGAAAAACCAGAACGAGTTACAATAAGCAAGGTAGGAAAGAAAATAGGGAAGCTTTCTTTACTTGAAAAACATTTGGATAAGCTACCTTTAACTAAAATATATTTACAAAATCATATAGAAAATGTAGAGAGTTTTCAAAAAAGAAGAATTAAATGGGCTATTGATGAACTTGAAAAGGAGGGGGAAGAGGTTAAAGCGTGGAAGGTAATGAGGAAAGCTGGAATAAAAAATTTACAGAATAGACATATAAAGCATTATTTGAATCAATTAATATATTTAGATTATAAATAGTATTAAACTACAAAGGAGAGTTTTAATGGATAAAAGAAAATATCAGATTTTTATAAGTTCAACTTATATTGATTTAATAGAAGTAAGAAAGAAGGTACAAGAAACTATTCTTTCTATGTATCAGTTTCCAATAGGAATGGAAATGTTTAGTGCAGGTGATGATGAGCAATGGGAAGTAATTAAAGAAACTATAGATAGTTCAGATTATTATGTTCTTATAATAGGTCATAGGTATGGAAGTGAGACATCTGAAGGAATAAGCTACACTGAAAAAGAGTATGATTATGCAAAAGAAAAAGGTGTTCCTATATTAGCATTTATAAGAGATAGGAATGTTCCACTTATGGCTAATGAAAGAGAAGATGAGCCAGAAAAAATAATGAAAATAAATAATTTTATAAAGAAAGCCACAAGCAATAAGATGTGTGAGTTTTGGAATACAAAAGAGGATTTAGCTTTGAAAGTTTCAGTTGCTCTTAACAAACAATTTAATAAAAAACAAAGACCTGGATGGATAAGAGCTGATAATGTAGATTTTACAGAAATAACTAATGAATTAATGAAGTTGAATCAGGAAAATAGAAAGTTGAGAGAAGAAAATGAAGATTTAAAAAGTAAACTAATAACAAAAAAACCTGTTATTAATTTAGATATAAATAATGGAGAAGAACTTATATTAGATTATCCAAGGAAATACAATAGTGTCAAACATGAATTTAGGCTATTAAGTTACGAAGAAGTACCTCAAGAATTAAGGGAATATGTTACGGAAGAAGATATAAATAATTATAATAAGTCATTACCACCAATGGAAGAAAGGAATGGGTACATTAAAGAAAAGATAGAGTATTTGAGAATAAAGAATTCGGGCAAGGATATTGACATTAAAGTTTCTAACGATGGTAGTATCAAAGCCAATAATATTTATATAGATATTGAATTTCCTAAAGAGATAAAAGTTATTGAAACAGATAAAATAGATGATTTAAAAGAGCCTGAAAAATTAGAAATGCCTGTTAATCCCATAAAGAGAGCTGAAAAAGAATATTCTAAAAGATATTTACCTGGGATGGCATTAGCAATAAGTAACAGTTTATTAGATTATAGTAATTTAGGTATTAGAAGTTTGAAACCAATAAGTTTTCCAATATTAAATAAAAATCAAAACTCTTGGGTAGAGGATAATATTATAACTGTTAAGGTAAATAGTTTAATTCATACAAGGAAAATTTTATTAGATGAAAAATATAGAATTATACCATTGGAGATAGGAAGTTTTGATGCAAAAGTTAGTATTATATGCGAGGAGTATGAGGAGAGGTTTGAGTATAACATACCAATATTAGTTGAAGAAATTAATTATCAATAATATATTAAGGTAAAAGAAGGAGATAAAATGAGTAAAAAAACTATATTCCTTTCGTATTGCTGGGCTAATATGGAGACTGCTAATGAAATTGATGAACTTTTGCAATCATATGAAGGAATCGAAATAAAAAGAGATGTAAGAGAACTTAACTATGGGCGAGAGATTGAAGAATTCATGGAAACAGTAAGGCAAACTGACCATGCTGTTTTATTAATAAGTGAGAAATATTTAACTTCTGTAAATTGCATGTATGAGGTTTCTCAAATAATTAAGGATTATAATTATTCAGATAAAATAACACCAATTATTTTAGAAGGCGTTGATATTTATGGTCCAGAAAATAGACTTAAATATGCCAAATATTGGAATGAAAAATATTCTAATTTAAATCAAGAAATAAGGGAATTAGCAATTGAAGACAATTTATCATTATTAAATGAGCTGAAAAAAATAAAAACTATATGTTCAACAATTGATGAAATTTTAGGGGTGCTTAATAAAAAGAAGTATTACACATTAGAACAGCATAAACAAAATGATTTTAATGATATTTTCAAAGCCTTAGACATGGATAAAGTACCTGACAAGAAAGATAAATGTGTTGAAAAAAAGAAAACAGAGTATAACTACACGTTACATAAGTTAGATGATATAAGTAATGCTGGAGCCAAAAGATATTCTGCTATTATTATACTAAATGAGAATTATATGAAAGAGCAGTTGAAAGAGTTTATATTAATGATAACGGATGAAATTAAAAAAAGAAAATATTATAGAAATGATATGGTAAAGAATAGATTTTTAAATAAGGAAGCCGATGTTGTTTGGCTATATATAGCAGGAGATTTATTGGATGTTGATACTGCCAATTGGATTTGTAGGACATGCTGGATTTCAAAAGAGTTAGAAAACCAATATAGACCATTATCCTTAGGTGGAGATGATGTTATTGGAGACATAGAGGTAATCTGGAATAAATCGTATGAATCTTATAGGAAATTTTACAAGGAAAGTCAGGGAACAAAAGAAGAGGTATTAGATGATTTAAACAACATAATGCCTAAAGTTATACAATATGCAAATACATCAATAGATAGCTTTGAAAAATATACACAGGGGTTACTATCTGAACAAGATTTAATAAAAATTATGCAAAATATGCAACAGGAGGTTAGAAATTTATATATTGAATTTACTGACTTGCCTATACCTCCTGAAGACTTAAAAAATTATATGAATATTTGTAGTAATACCATTGCTACTATTGATAACATGTTTTTGTACTACTCTGAAAAAGGCATTAATACATGGGATGGTAAAAGTCGTAAGTGGCAAATGGAAAAGTCAATTAAAGAACTTAAGGAGATTTTGCCTGTATTAGAATATGAAAAAAGGAAAATACATTAAATTATATATAGCCCCTTAAGTTTTATATAGGGGCTATTATAAATTATGCTATTAATACCATGATGAAATGGTTTCCTCTTTGATAGGAGTATTTGATGAATCGCATATTAAACAATTCATTGAATATTTTATAGATAATATTTTATATGAGAATGTTGTATTACAAGTAGAACATGTCAATGTAATAGTAGTATCTTTATCAATATCATTAGCTAAAGTTAAGTGATTTTCGCCACATTTGATACATTTCCAATCAATATGCATTTATAAACTCCCCCATTAGTATTCCTTATAGGCAAATTATATACAAAAGCTAATAAAACTATGCATATTTTTTGTCGATTAATTTTAGCAGATTGCCTAAAGGAAACTTCTTACTTATGGAGAATAATGTAATTATGTAATATTTTATGGAGGAGAATGTTGATATGATATATACAAGAGGTTCAGTTTGGAGCAAATGGGATTTACATATACATACACCAAAATCTATTTGCAATCAATACGGTCCAGACAATGAAGAAACATGGAATAAATTTATTATTTATTTAGAAAATTTACCAAAGGATGTTGAGGTAATAGGAATTAATGATTATTACTTTATAGATGGTTTTGAAAAAGTAATGGAATATAAATATGAAAAGGGAAGATTAACAAATATAAAGAGAATCTTTCCTGTATTAGAGTTTAGAGTGGATACATTTGCCTCGGCAAGTGGTAGTAAATTTCAAAAGATTAATTTACACATTTTGTTTAATATAGATTATAGTAATTGGAGAAATGAAGTTAAGAAGATAAAAGAAGAATTCATAGGTCAAATTCATCTTTCAAAGTCAGAGAAACATAAAACAAAAATCCTGAGTATACAAAATATTATTGAATGTGGTGGAGATTTAATAACAGGATTTGAAGAGGTAATACCTGGGACAGACGAGGTTTTTGATATTATTAATAGCAATGCGTGGAAGGATAATACTTTTACACTTTTAGGGTATAAGGAATGGAATAATCTTGATAAAGGAACTCAGCTTAAACAATTTAAAGATGAACTATACCAAAAGGTAAATGCCTTTTTTACTGCAAGTCCTAATGATAATTTTTCAGCTAAACAGCAAGTCCTTCAAAAGTTTGGAGAAAAGATTTTAATACATTCTGATGACATCCATAAATTTGAACAGTTAGAGAAAGATAACTATAGATGTCTTACGTGGATAAAAGCAAATCAGACATTTGAAGGATTAAAGCAAATTTTAATAGAGCCTACAGAGCGAATTAAAATACAAGAAACTAATCCTTTTTATAATGAAAATAAAACTAACGTTATAGATAATATTTGTATATCAAATGGTAAAGAGTGGTTTGAAGAACGAAGGATGGAACTTAATAGTAGTTTAGTATCTATAATTGGAGAGAAAGGAGCAGGGAAAACTGCTCTATTAGATTTAATAGCAATTGCAAATGATGAAGGAATTTATGAGAAAGACAGTAGAACACCATACTCATTTTACAACAGAGCCAAAGAAGCTATAAAAGGTATAGAATTAAACATAGAATATTTGGGGGGAACAGAAAGTTCATGTGTTCTTCAAGGGCAAACTGCTAAAAGCTTTACTGATAAACATGCAAAGGTGAGGTATCTGTCTCTAAAAGAATTAGAGAGCTATTGTGATGAAAAATATAGATTTCAAGAGTTCATAAAAGATATAATCGTATCAACTTTTCCAGAGGTTTCAGAGTTTGATGAAAGAGCAAAAAGGATTATAGAAAATATTAAAAATCTTAATGGAGATATATACAGTTTAGAACAGTTGACTAAAGGAATAAATGAGACAAAAAAGGCGATAGATAATAAAAAAATAGAATTGGATAATCATTTAAAAAACCAACCCAAGACATCAACTAATTTCAGCCCAGAGCAGGAAAAAGAATATAGAGAATTAATAACTAATGAGCAAGAAATAAGTTTAAAGTTAAAAAATAATAAAAGTGAGCAAGGTGAAATTAAAGAGTTCATTCAATGGCTAAAAACAGAGTTAAAAACCTTGAAACAAAATTTTATAAATAATCTTAATATAAAAAGTAATACCTATACATTTTTAGACAAATGTCTTATTACTGGTCTTGATATTGAACTTAAAGTGTTAAAAGCAGATACTTTTGATAGCAGATACAAACTGTTAGTAGATGAAGAAAAAATTCTCACAGAACAATTAAATGATAATAAAAATAAAATCAAACCTTTAGAGGAGTTAAATAATAACCTTAAGGAAGAGCAGAATATTACAAAGCTATGGTATGAAAATAAAACTAAATTAGAAACTGAAATTACTACTTTGGTATCCAAACTGACTAATATGCAGAATAATTTAAAGGAAATTGAACGCCTAAGAGGACAATTAAAAGGACTTTATTTAAATTTGATAAAAAGTAAAATTGAACAAAAGAAAAAGTATGAAGAACTAAAGGTAGAATTAGAAAATGATAATAACATAAATTTTGATGTTAAGATAGAGTTCAATCAAGATAAGTTCTTTTCAGTGGAAGATTCTATCATAAAACATGGTCAGGGAAATTCTCAGGAAAAAATACAGAAAATAATCAGGGAAAGGTTTATAAGTGAGCTTAGTGAGGTAAATGAAAAAGAATTAGAAGATAGCTTTGAAGATATTAGTATATTAATAGAATGGATTAACGGAAATACATTTATATATGATGTTTTCGGTGACAATAGAAATTCAGAGTCACTGCTAAAAAAGGGATTTGATTTATCAGCTTTTTATAATTGGATATTTGATGATTATTATGAAGTAAACTACTTCATTAATTATAAGAATAAAGCATTAGAAACACTCTCTCCTGGACAAAAAGGATTAGTTCTGATGAAAATATTTTTAAAGCTTGATAAAAGTACAAAACCTCTATTAATTGACCAACCCGAGGATAACTTAGATAATAAATCTGTATATTTAGATTTAGTTAATGATATTAGAGAGATAAAAAAGAAAAGACAAGTTATTATAGCTACACATAATCCTAATTTAGTAGTAAATACAGATAGTGAACAGGTAATTGTAGCTAAATTTGAGGATAATCCAAACAAAGGACAACCCAAAATTAAATATTATGCAGGTGGACTTGAAGACATGGATATTAGAAAAGAAGTATGCGACATATTAGAAGGTGGAGATATTGCTTTCATTAAGAGAGAAGAAAGATATTCATTAAATAGAGATAAATAGGAGCAGTTATTATTCTTTGACGAGTATAATCTGACTTATATATATTATATCTTACTATGTCCACTAAAAACAAACTCGTTCAAATGAAAAGAAAGTTGTTCAAATAGAAAAA